>ENA-ORME01000092-ORME01000092.1-human-gut-metagenome-genome-assembly--contig:-NODE-92-length-36671-cov-10.646521_pt1 | contig 36671 bp, 53 predicted proteins | sample MGYA00242097_ERZ508983 | MGnify/ENA primary metagenome ERZ508983 (study PRJEB26280, sample SAMEA2531408) | human gut metagenome | biome: human gut; feature: human-associated habitat; material: faeces...
AAATCAGACGTGTTTGCCATGTCGCAGTCATTTAGCCAAACCATACCGCTTGAGGAGCAGCTTCGTCTGCTTTCCACTCTACCTGCCGGGCAACCCCGGTCAGCAGCGCAGCAAAACAAGGTCGAACAACATCTTCAGCAGTTGATTGTTAGCTACGCCCTGCTGAAGCACAAAAAAGAACAATAAGACTGGCGAAAAACACGGAGTTAACATGTCAGTAAGAGAGCGTTTTTTTAAGAAAGTGCAGCAGAATAACGTAAATAAACCGATTCATATTAATACGGCTGAAGCCGAAGTCAGGGCTTTTTGTCAGCGGATGGATGATCTTGCACAGCAAATTATTGTTTGGTTTGAGGGTTCTGGTATTGAAGTCCTGTTATCCCAAAAGCATATCACCGATTTGAGTACGGTCGGCTACAGCCTCAGTAGCAGTATATGTCGTTATGTCATCACGACTGTCATTCTGCGAAATGGAGATCGCAGCGTCAGCATTATACCAGAACAGATCATCAGGGGATCAGAGAAGGGGTGTATGACAATGTGCATTAATGCCCCCGGCAGTATATCGGGGGAGAGGATATACCATTTAAGCATGGCGCCTGAAACAGGCTGGTATATTCGTCGCGGACATCAAAGTGTGAAAGAGAATGTTCTCATGACGGAGGACTATTTTTTCCAGTCAGTCGACTGTCTGGCCTGAACGTAAGCCAGCCTGGTGGGAGGTCACGGTAACGTAGTTGATATATATTAACTACGTTAACTTATTAAGCATGACTAAACAATGTTGCCCTACGGTACTCCTTCTTAAATAGGTAAGTGCTAATATTTAAGGGGGACGGTAACCAAACTACAAGCTGGATTTTTACAGTATATCATGCTTTTTATCTGCCTTAAGCGAAACTATGCAAATCAAACTGCAAAACAACAAACCAACGACGAACGTGAGGACAAAATACTGTGGCAATGCTATAAACCTTAGAGCCCACAAAAATATAAAGTCGTAGGAAAAACTATGCTAAGAAATATTAGTGTCAGAACCTTCATTGTCTATTTCCTTTTATGTGTGTTTTTGGTAAGTGATGGAGTTATAGCGCTATTTTCAGGGAGTTTTTCGCTTTTTATTGCAGTCATTATCGTACAATGTATCGCCTTAATTTTACTCTGGGCGTATATGACAAAATATCTTGTGACGCCGATCAATACTGTGAAAAAAAGTATTGAAGAAGTGACGTCAGGCAATCTCGGCGTGTCGATCCCTGAATTCGGCAACAACTGTGCGGGACGACTGATCCCGGGCATTAATAGTCTCTCCAGCAACATTGCAACGCTGGTCCGTGAGATCCGCGCCTCCTCGCAAACCGCGATGACCCTGTCAGATCAGCTTTCTTCACGCAGCGCGCAGCTTTCCGTTAAAACAGAACAGCAGTCAGCTTCGCTGGTGCAAACGGCAGCCAGCATGGAAGAGATGGCTGCAAGTACAAAAAATAATGCCGACAATACCCGTTTAGCCAGCGAACAGGCGAATATCGCGACGTTGCAGGCGCGTAAAGGCGGAGAGTTAATGGGGCAGGTCGCGAACAATATGCAATCAATTACCGACTGCGCCCAGCAAATGACAGAGATTATCTCGCTGATTGACGGTATCGCTTTCCAAACCAATATACTGGCGCTTAATGCTGCCGTTGAAGCGGCAAGAGCGGGCGACCATGGTAAAGGATTTTCAGTAGTCGCCGGTGAGGTCAGAAGCCTGGCGCATCGTAGCGCCGAAGCGGCAAAAAATATTAAGTCATTGATTGAAGTCACCAGCCATAACGTGACGCAGGGCGTTAACGTAGTCTCTGAAGCTGAAAAAAACATGCACGACATCGTTACCGGCTCGGGCAACGTCAGCAGACTGATGGATGAAATTTCCGCCTCAACATCGGAACAAGAAAAAGGGATTTCACAAATCACGCTGGCATTGTCAGAGCTGGAACGCGTAACACAGAGCAATGTGTCGATGGTTGAAGAACTCAACGGCTCGTCAGATGTGTTGCGCAATCAGGTGATTGAACTTCAGACACGAACACGTAATTTCCGTCTGAAGAACGAGTACCAGGCTGATAATGCGTTAATAAGCCGCGAATGGGTGGTGAATTCCTGAGCATATTCAGGATGATGCCTCACATAATTATTGCTTAACCCTCGACGAAAGCTAGACTGACACCGAAAGAGATAAATCGGTGGAGGCGCTGTGGAGAGCATTAAAGGGTCTGAAGTTAACGTACCTGACGCGGTTTTTGCATGGGTACTTAATGGGCACGGGGGCGCAAGGCCGCTTGAAGATCAGGATCACATCGACAACGAACACCCATGCTGGCTGCACCTCAACTACACGCACCCGGACAGCGCCGAGTGGCTCGCGTCCACGCCGCTATTGCCCAACAACGTTCGGGATGCGCTGGCGGGAGAAAGTCTCAGACCTCGCGTCAGCCGGATGGGTGAGGGGACGTTAATAACACTGCGTTGCATAAACGGCAGTACAGATGAGCGTCCGGATCAGCTGGTGGCAATGCGTGTCTACATGAATGAACGATTGATTGTTTCCACCCGTCAGCGAAAAGTGCTGGCGCTGGATGACGTCATTAACGATCTGAAAGAGGGCACGGGGCCTACGGATTGCGGAAGCTGGCTGGTGGATGTATGTGATGCGCTGACCGATCATGCCAGCGAGTTTATTGAAGAACTCCACGATAAAATCATCGATCTGGAAGACAACCTGCTCGATCAGCAAATTCCCCCACGTGGTTTTCTGGCGTTGTTGCGAAAACAGCTTATTGTTATGCGCCGCTATATGACCCCGCAGCGCGACGTCTATGCGAGACTGGCCAGCGAACGCATGATCTGGATGAATGACGATCAGCGTCGCAGAATGCAGGATATTGCTGACCGGCTGGGACGTGGTCTGGACGAAATTGATTCGTGTATCGCCAGAACGGCGGTCATGGCGGATGAGATAGCACAGGTAATGCAGGAGTCATTAGCCAGGAGAACCTATACCATGTCGCTGATGGCGATGGTTTTTTTGCCAAGTACGTTCTTAACCGGGTTGTTTGGCGTCAATCTTGGGGGGATCCCCGGCGGTGAATATCACTATGGCTTCACCACGTTTTGCGTCATGTTAGTGGTTTTGATTGGGGGTGTTGCATGGTGGTTGCATCGTAGTAAATGGCTGTAAATTTACGCATTTTCTAATGCTGCGACTGCTTCAAAACGACATTTTAATTGAGCGAAGTCAATAAACTTAGACCATGTTAGGTGCAATATTACTCCCGCAGGTGAATGCAACGTCAAGCGATGGGCGTTGCGCTCCATATTGTCTTACTTCCTTTTTTTGAATTACTGCATAGCACAATTGATTCGTACGACGCCGACTTCATAGTCGGCTTTTTTTTGCCTCCTTTTTATCTGCGTCTACCCTTTAGGGGTAAGCACCCAAATCTGGAGGAAAAGATGAGTATGCTACTTGCCCTGCAACGCCTGAACACATGGCAGTCCGATCCGGTGCCCACCGATCCGACCCCAATTCCCGATCCCATCCCGCGTCCGCAGCCGATGCCGGATCCGCCACCGGACGAAGAACCGATTAAATTGTCGCATCGTTAGCGGAGATCTGCGAGGATACGCGCCATCTGACTGCAATCATTACCATGAGAGTATATTGTGACCGCTTTTTCCACGCTGAACGTTCTGCCTGAAGCCCAACTGACAAACCTGAATGAGTTGGGTTACCTCACTATGACCCCTGTCCAGGCCGCCGCGCTGCCGGCTATCCTTGAAGGCCGGGATGTGCGCGTGCAGGCGAAAACCGGTAGTGGAAAAACGGCTGTATTTGGACTCGGCCTGTTGCAGCATATTGATGCAACCCTGTTTCAGACCCAGTCCCTGATACTCTGCCCGACGCGCGAGCTGGCCGACCAGGTCGCGGGTGAGTTGCGTCGTCTGGCGCGTTTTTTGCCTAATACTAAAATTTTAACGCTCTGCGGCGGGCAACCGTTCGGTGCGCAGCGCGATTCCCTTCAGCACGCCCCGCATATCATTGTGGCAACGCCGGGCCGTCTGCTCGATCACCTGCAAAAAGGCACCGTTTCACTCGATGCACTGCAAACGCTGGTGATGGATGAAGCTGACCGCATGCTGGATATGGGCTTCAGCGATGCGATTGACGACGTGATCCGCTTTGCGCCCGCCACACGCCAGACGCTGCTTTTTTCTGCCACCTGGCCAGAGGCGATTGCGGCGATCAGCGGGCGCGTGCAGAAGAACCCGCTGACCATTGAAATCGATACTGTCGATGCGTTACCAGCGATTGAGCAGCAGTTCTTCGAGACGTCGCAGCAGGGCAAAATTCCACTGCTGCAAAAATTGCTTAGCCAACACCAGCCAGCGTCCTGCGTGGTGTTCTGTAATACCAAAAAAGATTGTCAGGCGGTGTGCGATGCCCTGAATGATGCCGGACAGAGCGCATTATCGCTGCATGGCGATCTGGAGCAGCGCGATCGCGATCAGACGCTGGTGCGTTTCGCTAACGGCAGCGCTCGCGTGCTGGTTGCAACGGATGTGGCGGCTCGTGGCCTGGATATTAAATCGCTTGAACTGGTGGTGAATTTCGAACTGGCATGGGATCCGGAAGTGCATGTCCACCGCATCGGGCGTACCGCGCGTGCGGGTAACAGCGGTCTCGCGATCAGCTTCTGCGCGCCTGAAGAGGCGCAGCGCGCTAATATTCTTGCGGAAATGCTGCAACTGAAACTCAACTGGGTGAATGCCCCCGGTAATATCGGCATCGCTCCGCTGGCGGCGGAAATGGCCACCCTGTGCATCGACGGCGGAAAAAAAGCCAAAATGCGACCCGGTGACGTTCTGGGGGCGTTAACAGGGGATATCGGTCTCGACGGGGCAGATATTGGCAAGATCACGGTCCATCCTGCACATGTCTATGTAGCGGTTCGCCAGTCGGTTGCGCATAAGGCCTGGAAACAGTTGCAGGGCGGGAAGATTAAAGGGAAAACCTGCCGCGTTCGGCTGCTGAAGTAAGGGAAAAAAGCGTCTCAGAAGCACTGTCTGAGACGCAGTCAGGTTATTTCACTTCCACCACGTTCAGGCGCAGTTCATCGAATTGCGCATCCTCTTCCTCTGGCTGCCAGCCAGCAGGCTGCATCGGGATCTCTTCGCGGTCAAACGCCAGATCCCCGCCGTTCACCACCTCTGAACCGTGGTTAATCCCTTTGAAATCGAACAGTTCAACATCGGCGAGGTGCGAAGGCACCACGTTCTGCATGGCGCTGAACATGGTTTCAATGCGACCCGGATAGCGTTTATCCCAGTCACGCAGCATGTCGCCAATGACCTGACGTTGCAGGTTCGGCTGTGAACCGCACAGATTGCACGGAATGATAGGGAAGGCTTTGGCCTGAGAGAAACGCTCAATGTCTTTCTCGCGACAGTAGGCGAGTGGGCGGATCACGATGTGTTTGCCGTCGTCACTCATCAGCTTCGGTGGCATTCCCTTCATTTTGCCGCCGTAAAACATATTCAGAAACAGTGTTTGAAGAATGTCGTCCCGGTGATGACCAAGCGCAATCTTAGTGGCGCCCAGTTCGGTTGCGGTGCGGTACAGAATGCCGCGACGCAAACGTGAGCAAAGCGAGCAGGTCGTTTTGCCCTCCGGGATCTTCTCTTTAACAATGCCGTAGGTATTCTCTTCTACGATTTTGTACTCAACGCCCAGGTTCTCAAGGTACTCCGGCAGGATATGCTCCGGGAATCCTGGCTGTTTCTGATCGAGGTTAACCGCGACCAGGGAAAAGTTCACCGGTGCGCTTTGCTGTAGATTGCGCAGGATCTCCAGCATGGTGTAGCTGTCTTTACCGCCCGACAGGCAGACCATGATGCGATCGCCTTCTTCAATCATGTTGAAGTCTGCAATGGCTTCGCCCACGTTACGGCGCAGTCGCTTTTGCAGTTTATTCAGGTTGTACTGTTCTTTCTTGTTAATCTCTTGATTTTGTTGCATCTATTCGTTACTCAGATCTCAAATGGGGCACAGGGTGAGAAAACGCTTTCAAAGCGTCAGCTTCGTGTTCATCTCTTCTATCCATGTAGCATAGATTTCATACACCATCTGCGCATTTACGTGCCCCATCTGGTTAGCGATAAAAGACGGGTTTGCGGCTACCGGTAAAAACCAGCATGCGAAAGTGTGTCGTGTATGGTACGGATTGCAGCGCCGAATGCCAGCACGATTTACAAATGAGCCCCTCAAAGAAGTTTGGTTAAGACTAACGGGTTGTCTACACTTACAGCTTACGCAGTAAAAACGGAGGTGAAAATGTCTGACCGTCCCGTTAATGGTGACCATCCTGATTATAATCCCAGCCCGGATAACCCGGAAAAGGATGGAAGAAAACCGAAAGATGATCCTGGCTCAGCGCCTGAATCAGGCGATAAAGATCCAGAGTAATGACCAGCCGCCTTTACGAAGGCGGTTTTAAAACCCATTACGGCCTCGCTATGCGCAACGCTATTCACGATATTCCGATACCCGCTCAGAACCCCCTGTTTTGCCGGACGAGAAGGTGAGATAAAGCACCGATCTCATCCCCGCGTTCCAGCACGTTTTACAGTTCTCCTGCTACGCTTTTGAGGGGGACAAGGGAGCGCTTCTATGAAAAATAAAGACGAACAGACAGGATTAGTTGGGCTGGCGATTGGTGCCGCCGTTATCGGGCTGGTTTCAGCGCAGAAGATCATCAACCGTGAAAGTATTGTCGATGAGCTGGTGAGGCTCGGCAGGCAGAAGGGGGATGGTGTCGAAGATGAGGTCTTTTTAAAAGCGGCTGAGTTAGTGAGAAAAGGGGTATAAGCGATGGCTGAAATTCGTCATGCACAGTGTCATTGTGGGGCGGTGAAATTTACTGTTGAGCTGACGGACGGCCTGAATACCGCACGGCGATGTAGCTGCTCGTTTTGCAGGATGCGCGGGGCAGTAGTGGTTTCCGCGCCGTTGACGGGTATTAAGGTGACGCAGGGCGCGGACACGCTCACAGAGTACCGTTTCAACACCGGCACGGCGCGCCATTTCTTCTGCTCGGTTTGCGGTATTTACACGTTCCATCAACGACGTTCCAATCCCAATGAATATGGTGTGAATGTCGCCTGTCTGGAAAATGTTACGCCATTCGACTTCCCGGAAGTGGCGGTAATGGATGGGATAAATCACCCTATGGATGGCGACAGCGGGGTAATTGGCTATCTCTCTTTTCGCAAAGAACAGGCGAAACAGAGATAAAATTAGCCCGCAGATCGCTGCGGGCTAACGGGATTAGAACTGGTAAACCAGACCTAACGCTACGATGTCATCCGTACCGATGCCATTGTTTTTGTAGAATGAATCATCTTCATCCAGCAGGTTGATTTTATAATCAACATAGGTGGACATGTTTTTGTTGAAATAGTAGGTAGCACCGACGTCAGCGTATTTCACCAGGTCTTTATCGTCCTGTCCATTGCCCAGATCTTTACCTTTGGACTGTAAATAGGAAACAGCCGGACGAAGGCCGAAGTCAAACTGATATTGTGCGGTCACTTCAAAGTTCTGGGTTTTATTTGCAACCGCATCTGCATTGTCGCCGTACGGCGTCATATTGCGGGTTTCGGAATACATTGCAGCCAGGTAAATGTTGTTGGCATCGTATTTGAGGCCTGCGGTCCATGCATCCGCAGTATCACCGCCCGCAGTAGTGTAATTTACCTGATCGTTAGTACGGTCAGATGAAGCATATGCCGCGCCTGCGCTGAAGCCCATGCCGAAATCGTAGGTTGCGGAGATACCGTAACCGTCACCATTTTCATGACGTGTATCACGACCGTTGTTGGTCCCTTCATTGGTAGAGCAGAAATTCTCATCGCAGTTATTACCTTCATTATTACCCTGATACTGCACCGCGAAGTTCAGACCCTGCACCAGACCAAAGAAGTCGGTGTTACGGTAGGTCGCCACGCCGTTTGCACGACCGGTCATAAAGTTATCGGCATAAGTATAAGAGTCGCCACCAAATTCTGGCAGCATATCGGTCCAGCCTTCTACGTCGTACAGGACGCCATAGTTACGGCCGTAATCGAAGGATCCGTAGTCGCCTACCTTCACACCCGCGAAGGCCAGACGCGTCCAGGACTGATTGTCAGAGCCTTCGGTGTTGTTTGCCTGAATGTTGTATTCCCACTGCGCGTAACCGGTCATCATGTCGTTGATTTGGGTTTCACCTTTGAAACCCAGACGCATATAGGTTTGGTCGCCATCTTTTGACGCATCGTCAGAGAAATAATGCAGACCATCTACTTTGCCATACAGATCCAGTTTATTGCCGTCTTTATTATAAATTTCAGCTGCGTGAGCGGCTCCAGCCATTAACAAAGCGGGGATCATCAGTGCCAGTACTTTTCTTTGCATTTTGATTATTCCTTTGCAGTTATTTTTTTATTGCTTAGTGAACTTTCCGGGATGGAAAGCTGTCCCATGCTAAATCACACAGAGGGTTGATGAATAAAATATAATTGTTACGGGTTGAGTAAAATCTAAAGCAAATGATGCGTTTGAAATAACAATTGATGCCGTGAATTAATCGTTATAATCGATACAAAATAAAAATTATTAATTAAGTGGTAAAGAAGGTATTCTCCATGGCGTTATATGCCTTTAAGATTTTTTCATCCATAATTCACGTGAATATTGTTCAGAACATTGAGGCAATTTTCACCGAACATTTGGATTAGCCCGGTGCACGTGCATCGGGCTTTTTTATGGCAAAAAAATGCCCGGGCAAGCCGGGCATAACGGTTATTCGCTGGTTGATTTTTCCGCTTTCCCCGCCAGCTGTGCAAGGAAGTCATAACGCTTCTGAAGATCCGCTGCCGCGTCCCTCCATAGCTGCTCTGCTACTTCTGGTTGTTGAGCGTTCAGCCTGCGGAAACGCTGCTCCTGAAGTAAGGTTTCGGCAAGGGCGTCTGAAGGCGGACGGGAATCCAGCGCCAGCGGTAATTTTCCTTCATCGGCACGGCGCGGGTCAAAGCGGTACAGCGGCCAGAAGCCGGTTGCGGTAAGCTGACGCATCTGGTCGTGGCTAAGCGCCAGATCGTAGCCATGCTCCTCACACGGGCTGTAGGCGATGATCAGCGACGGGCCAGGATACGCTTCCGCTTCCTGAATGGCTTTCACCGTCTGGTTAAGCTGCGCGCCCAGCGAAATCTGCGCGACGTAGACGTGTCCATACATCATCATGCTGACGCCCAAATCTTTACGCGCCTTACGTTTGCCATGCTCACCAAATTTCGTGACCGCACCCAGTGGCGTTGCTTTCGAGGCCTGTCCGCCGGTGTTGGAATAACACTGAGTATCAAGCACCAGAATGTTAACGTTTTCGGTGAGGCTCAGGACGTGATCAAGACCACCGAAACCAATATCGTAGGCCCATCCGTCGCCACCGATCAGCCAGATAGATTTTTCAACCAGCGCGTCAGCATCGGTCAGCAGTTGTTCAGCCCCTTCAACACCCTGAAGCGCGTGGCGCAGTTCAGCAACCTGTGCGCGACGAACGTCAGGCGTGGCCTCCGCATGCAGGGCGTCATTCAGCTCTGCCGGGATTTTATCGGCAAACTGTTCCAGCAGACGCATTACGCGGGCGCGGTGCTGATCGACCGTCAGGCGGAATCCCAGACCAAATTCTGCGTTATCCTCAAATAGCGAGTTTGCCCAAGCCGGGCCGCGGCCATACGCGTCGGTGGTATAAGGCGTGGACGGCAAGTTCCCCCCATAGATTGACGAGCAGCCTGTCGCGTTGGCAATCAGCATCCGGTCGCCGTAAAGCTGGGTAAGCAGTTTGATGTACGGCGTTTCACCGCATCCGGAACACGCCCCGGAGTACTCGAAGAGGGGGGTGATGAGCTGCGAGGTACGAATGTCAATGCGTTCCAGCTTGTTGCGATCGATTTCGGGCAGGTCGAGGAAGAAGTCATAATTCACTTTCTCTTCTTCAACATGTTCCAGACGCGACATCATATTAATGGCTTTGATTGAGGGATCCTGACGATCTTTCGCCGGGCACACCTCGACGCACAGGTTACAGCCGGTACAGTCCTCTGGTGCCACCTGAAGAACATATTTCTGGCCACGCATATCACGGGATTTTACATCCAGCGAGTGCAGACTTTCCGGTGCGTCCGCCATCGCTTCTGGCGACACCACTTTGGCGCGAATGGCCGAGTGCGGGCAGGCCGCCACGCAGTGGTTGCACTGGGTGCACAGCTCTTCTTTCCAGATAGGGATCGCTTCGGCAATGTTGCGTTTTTCCCAGCGGGTCGTGCCCATCGGCCAGGTGCCATCAGGCGGAAGCGCAGAGACGGGAAGAGTGTCGCCCAACCCGGCAAGCATCGCCGCCGTAACGGTTTTGACGAAATCCGGGGCAGCGTCAGACACCACTGGCGGCCGGTTCGGGCTGCTGGTATTGACCGGCTGCAACGGCACCTCGAACAGCGACTCGCGGGCCAGCGCCAGCGCCTGCCAGTTGCGCTCAACCAGCTCCTGACCTTTGCTGCTGTAGCTTTTGGCTATCGCCCCCTGGAGCTCCATCAGCGCGCTGTCGCCCGGCAGAATATTGGTCAGGTGGAAGAACGCCATCTGCATAACCGTATTGATACGCGCGGCCAGGCCGCACTCGCGGGCGATCTTCGCGGCGTTAATGACATACAGGCGCGCCTGTTTCTGGTTTAGCACCGCCTGGACTTCCTGGGGCAGTCGTGCCCAGACCTCATCGGCGCTATACGGGGTGTTGATCAGGAAAATACCGCCGGGCTTCAGGCGCTCGGCCATCTGGTATTTATCGATAAACTGGAGCTGATGACAGCCAACAAAATCCGCCTGAGAAATCAGGTATGCCGAGCGGATTGGATGTTCGCTGACGCGCAGGTGCGAGACGGTCAACCCGCCCGCTTTTTTGGAATCGTAGACGAAATACCCTTGCGCATACCACGGCGTGGAGTTACCGATAATTTTGATGTTGTTCTTGGTCGCCGAGACGCTGCCGTCGCTGCCCAGACCGTAGAACAGCGCTTCCAGTTTCGCATTCGAGGGCAGGGTGTTTTCCGGCAAAGGGAGAGAAAGGTTAGTCACGTCATCATAAATGCCGACCGTAAAGCGCGGCTTCGGTTTTGCCTCGCGCAGTTCAGCAAATACGGCCAGGACGCACTCCGGCCCGAACTCTTTGGAAGACAAACCATAACGCCCGCCAATGACGCGCGGCAGCGTTTCGCGCTCACCGTGATTAAATGCCTCAGCCAGAGCGGTCATTACATCAAGGTAAAGGGGTTCAGCCTGCGCGCCAGGCTCTTTGGTGCGGTCAAGTACCGCCACGGCACGCGCGCTTTCCGGCAGGGCTGCGAGCAGATGTTTCGCAGAGAATGGACGGTAGAGGCGAACTTTTAGCACGCCAACTTTTTCACCACGCGTAAGAAGCTCATCGACCACCTCTTCGCAGGTGCCGATGGCGGAGCCCATCAGGCCGATTACGCGCTCGGCCTGCGGATGACCGTAATATTCAAATGGCTTATATGCGCGACCCGTCGCAGCGGCAAAATCGTCCATCGCCTGTTCGACGTGCTCATATACCGCGTTGTACCACGGGTTTGTCGCCTCGCGGGACTGGAAATAGGTATCCGGGTTGGCAGAGGTACCCCGGATCACCGGATGTTCCGGATTGAGGGCCCGAGCGCGATGGGCATCAATGTCAGCCTGCGGCAGCAGGTTCAGTATGGTGTCATCCGGCAGCGGAACGATTTTATTGATCTCGTGAGAGGTGCGAAAACCATCGAAGAAATGAATAAATGGCACTCGACTTTTCAGCGTGGCGATATGCGAAATCAGCGCGAAGTCCTGTGCTTCCTGCACGCTGCTGGCGCAGAGCATAGCGCAGCCGGTCTGACGCACGGCCATCACGTCTGAGTGGTCGCCAAAAATAGAGAGCGCGTGTGTGGCTACAGTACGTGCGGCGACGTGCAGGACAAACGGCGTTAATTGTCCTGCCAGCTTGTAAAGCGTGGGGATCATCAACAGCAGCCCCTGAGACGAGGTGAACGAGGTCGACAGGGCACCGGTCTGCAACGCACCATGCACGGTGGCAATGGCGCCGGCTTCGGACTGCATCTCAACAACCCGCGGGACATCGCCCCAGACGTTTTTAACCCCATTACCAGCCCAGGCGTCAGCCTGTTCAGCCATCGTGGAGCTTGGGGTGATGGGGTAGATGGCGATAACTTCGCTGGTGCGAAACGCAACAGACGCGACTGCACCATTGCCGTCAATAGTTTGCATAGGACAACACCCTTACATTGCGCAAAAATGAAGGGCCTGTAAAACGATGACAGACCCTGAATATTATCTGTGTATTTTAGCAAAGCTCAGGTTTTACGATTTTCGCTTTTGTGTCCTTGGGATGCGCTGTATCAATGACTGGATGGCTATTCGCGATAAAAAATTGCGAGAAATTGTTACCAGAGCGCATAAATACGCACATCCACTCTCGACGATGCGGCGCGTGATGCCTATTATGCATAGGTTTCGCTTTAACTATGGGGAGGAAGGTATGCGTTCTGCATTTTGGGTCGGATGTGCCGCGTTACTGTTGTCGGCATGCAGCAATGAACCTGTACAGCAGGCGACAGCGGCACACGTTACGCCAGGTATGCGAGCGGCTATGTCCAGTTCAGGCCAGGCCAACTGCGCAATGATCGGAGGGTCACTCTCCGTTGCCCGTCAGCTCGACGGCTCCGCTATCGGCATGTGCGCGTTGCCAAACGGCAAACGCTGTAGTGAGCAGTCGCTTGCCGTAGGATCGTGCGGAAGTTACTGAGTTATTCAACTCGCTTAAACATTAAAGACTTATTGGCTGTCGCCAGCGTTAACTGGTCTTCGGTCAGGTCTACCTGAGCGCCTGTGCGTAGCATATCGGCGAGGGTCTGATCCAGTTCATTAAGCTGCGGCTCGGTGCAGAGTTTCCGCGTCATTGCCAGCGTTTTGACCGTCAACTCTCCTTCGGACAATTTTCCCTGGCCGTTGAAGCCGTTGCACATTGTGCCGGAGACGGCAATGTTGTTAATCAGGCTGATACTGGGCTGCGCGCTGAACCGAATTTCAGGCTGCGTTTTCAGGCCCTTAACCGCTTTGCCATCAACGTTTTCCAGCACGAAACGGTGATTCTCTAACTGATCGGTCTGAACGGAGGCTTTACCGGGATTAACGCATCCAGCCAGTGCGAGGCTGATTAAACTTACTGCCGCGAGCTTTTTCATTTTTCTTCTCAAACTATCAATGCTGTAAATATTTTTTCAGTGTAACCATACCCTCCAGGGTGTTAATGGGGTTTATCTGAAAGTGCGAGATAAGGACCGGGCGGCAACGCACCCGGTGAGTGTATTAGTGCGATTTAAATCCGGCTGCGGCCATCAGCATTTTAAAGAGCATACTTACGCAGGCCAGTGCCAGGACGCTGCCGCCCCAGATGATGGCAAGCCACATCAAACGTTTCCATACTGGTTGTTGCATCAGTGATAACCCTCCCCATGCTGTACTTTTCCGCGAAAAACGTAATAACTCCAGAAGGTGTAGACCAGAATCACAGGAATGATCAACAGTGCGCCCACCAGCATGAAGCCCTGGCTTTGGGCTGGCGCAGCGGCCTGCCAGAGGGTAATGTCCGGCGGGATGATATGCGGCCAGATGCTGATCCCAAGCCCGCTAAAGCCAAGAAAAACCAGCCCTAACGTCATGATAAACGGCAGAGTATGGCTCGCAGGATCGTTCAGGCAGCGCCACTGGCACAGACTCAGGATCGCAACCAGCGCAGGAACGGGCAGCAGATAAAACAGATTCGGCAGCGTAAACCAGCGCGCAGCAATGGCTGGTTGGGCGAGAGGGGTCCATATACTGATTACCGCAATGAATACCTGAAGCAGGAGCAGAAGCACTTTCGATACCTGACGCATCCGCTGTTGCAGGGCATTTTCACTTTTCATTACCAGCCACGTTGATCCTAACAGTGCGTAAGCCACCACAAGACCCGCACCGCAGAAAAGATTGAACGCGGTAAACCAGTCAAACGGACCACCGCTGTAAGCGCGACCGGTGACGCTGAATCCGTGGATGACCGCGCCGACGGTGATGCCCTGGCTGAAGGCCGCCACAATTGACCCGCCAATAAAAGCCTTATCCCAGAACGGGCGGTGCGCCGGAGTCGCTTTGAAGCGAAATTCGAAGGCGACGCCACGAAATATAAGCCCGATCAGCATTATTGTCAGTGGAATGGTTAGCGCGTCGATGATCACCGCATAGGCGAGAGGAAAGGCGCCAAACAGGGCCGCACCGCCAAGCACCAGCCAGGTTTCGTTGCCGTCCCAGACGGGAGCCACGCTGTTGACCATTACGTCGCGATCGTCCGCATTCGGCGTTACCGGAAACAGTATGCCTATCCCCAGATCAAAACCGTCCATCACGATATACATCAACGTGGCGAAAACGATAATCACGAACCAGATAATGGAAAGATCGATACCCATTACGGTTACTCCTTGAATTCAGTGGTGACGGCAGAAAGCGGACGAGCAGGGCGGCCATCGGATTCAGACGCGAAGGATTCATAAGGCTGCGGCCCTTTTTTAATCAGACGCACCATATAGCTGTAACCCACGCCGAACACCGCGGTATAAACCATGAAGAAGGCCAGCAAGCTGATGCTCATGTGCAGATCGCCATGTGCGGAAACCGCATCCTTCGTACGCTGTAGCCCATAGACGACCCAGGGCTGGCGGCCGACCTCCGTTGTTACCCATCCGGCGAGGATCGCGATCAGCCCGGACGGCCCCATCAGCAGGGCAAACCACAGGAAGGAACGTGAGGTGTAGAGGCGCTGTTTGTAACGCAGCCAGACCGCCACCATGCCCAGGAAGAGCATCAACATCCCTAAACCGGCCATGATTCGGAAAGACCAAAAGACAATGGTGGCGTTCGGGCGATCGTCTTTTGGGAACTCCTTCAATGCCGGAACCTGTTTATCGAAACTGTGGGTCAGGATAAGGCTGCCGAGAGCGGGAATTTCAAGGCTAAAACGGGTCCGTTCCTGATCCATATCCGGCCAGCCAAACAGCAGCAGTGGAGTAGGCTCACCCGGCGAATTCTCCCAGTGGCCTTCAATGGCGGCTATTTTCGCGGGCTGGTGTTTTAAGGTATTAAGCCCGTGCATATCACCCACCAGTGCCTGAACAGGGGCTACGATCAACGTCATCCACAACGCCATGGAGAACATGGTGCGAATGGCAGGCGTGTTGTTTCCGCGCAGCAAATGCCAGGCCGCGGAGGCTCCGACAAACAGTGCACTGCTGAGAAATGCCGCTATCGACATGTGCAGCAGGCGGTAAGGGAAGGAGGGGTTAATCACCACGGCAAACCAGTCCACCGGAACGACCTGACCGTTGATGATTTCATACCCTTGCGGTGTATGCATCCAGCTGTTTGACGAGAGGATCCAGAACGTAGACATGAGGGTCCCCAGTGCCACCATGCAGGTCGAAAAGAAGTGCAGCCCCGGCCCGACCTTATTCCAGCCAAACAACATTACCCCGAGGAACCCCGCCTCGAGGAAGAACGCGGTGAGCACTTCATAGGTCAGCAGAGGGCCGGTAATGCTGCCCGCAAACTGCGAAAACCCGCTCCAGTTGGTGCCAAACTGATAAGCCATCACCAGGCCGGAGACCACTCCCATCCCAAAGTTGACGGCGAAGATCTTCGACCAGAAATGGTACAGCGAACGCCAGACGGGGTTTTTTGTTTTCAGCCACAGCCCTTCCAGCACGGCGAGATAGCTCGCCAGGCCAATGGTTATTGCCGGAAAAATAATATGAAAGGATACGGTAAAGGCGAACTGTATTCGCGCAAGATGAAACGCATCTGGACCAAACATGCACTGCCTCAATGTTAAACGGTGTGCTGTTATGATAAAGAGGGGGAAAATGAGATATCAGAAGCAGAAATTGATAATTTATCTATAACAGTTGTGGGAAAAGGTGAACTTTATCTGGCTGATATAGCTAACAAGGAAGAATAAAAAATTTCTTTTTATGATTTTTACGCATTAAACAGCTTGCTTTGTCGCCAGCAACATGCGTTAATGGATTTCTGGTTTTGAATCCAAATAAATATCTGACGTAGTTTTATAAAGCAGTTCTCATCAAGTTGTGCCTCTCCGCAGCCTCTCTTGGGTCTTTATCTACATTCCGATTAGTTTTGTATCGAACCAACTTTTGCCTGATCGGCTCATGAGTAATTTACGTTTTTACGTTTACAGGAGAATCCTATGACTTCTTATATCCATTTCCGCTGCCCATGCTGTCATGGCTCGCAGTACCGCACCTCAGCTTTTGATGTGTCTGACAAAAATCCGTTCGGCGCAAAATGCATTTTCTGCAAATCGTCGATGATCACGCTCGACCACCTGGCCGCAGCGCGTTCTGCTCAGAATCACATTACTGAGTATCGCAAGTAATCTGCCGCGTTTCCCATAACAGTTAGCAAATTCTTCTCTTTTTCTCCTGCTGATATACACTGTCAGCAATAAGGAGAATCTGATGAAAAAATACCAGCGTCTGGCGCAACAAATTATCTCGCAGATTGAGCTTGGCGTATGGTTGCCGGGCGATAAGCTGCCTTCTCTGCGAGAGCAGGTGGCAAGCAGCGGCATGAGTTTCATGACCGTGGGCCACGCGTATCAGATGCTGGAAAGTCAGGGGCGCATTGTTGCCAGACCGCAGTCAGGCTATTACGTTGCCGCCCGTCCGACCACACACCAGCCAGCACCGCCCGCGCAGGTGATGCGCGATGAAGTAGTTGACATCAACACCTATATCTTCGACGTGCTACAGGCCAGCCGCGACCCCTCCGTTGTCCCTTTTGCCTCGGCATTTCCCGATCCGCGCCTATTCCCGCTTCAGCAACTCAACCGCTCGCTGGCTAATGTCAGTAAAACGGCCACGGCCATGAGCGTGATTGAAAACCTGCCGCCGGGTAACGTCGACTTACGTCATGCCATTGCCCGTCGCTACGCTCAGCAGGGGATGAATATCTCCCCGGATGAAATTGTGATCACCGCGGGCGCGCTTGAGGCGCTCAACCTCAGTTTGCAGGCTGTGACTGAACCAGGGGACTGGGTTATCGTTGAAAATCCCTGTTTTTATGGCGCACTCCAGGCGCTTGAACGTCTGAAACTGAAAGCGCTGTCGGTTGCCACTGACGTGCGTGAGGGCATCGATCTCAGTGCCCTTGAGCAGGCGTTAAAAGATTATCCGGTGAAAGCCTGCTGGCTGATGACCAACAGTCAGAACCCGCTCGGCTTCACGCTGAGTGCAGAGAAGAAAGCTCAGCTGGTGGCCTTACTCACCCGGCATAACGTCACGCTGATTGAAGACGATGTTTACAGCGAACTCTACTTTGGCCGCGAAAAGCCGCTCCCGGCAAAGGCCTGGGATAAGCAGGATATGACGTTGCACTGCTCCTCATTCTCCAAGTGTCTGGTGGCCGGTTTCCGTATTGGCTGGGTGGCGGCGGGAAAACATGCGCGCCGTATTCAGCAGTTGCAGCTGATGAGTACGTTATCCACCAGCTCTCCCATGCAGCTGGCGCTGGTGGATTACCTGGCGACCAAACGTTACGACGCCCACCTTCGTCGCCTGCGACGCACGCTTGCTGAACGCAAACAGCAGGCCTGGCAATCGCTTTTGCGCCATATGCCTGCTGGTGTCAAAATCCATCACAACGACAGCGGCTATTTTTTATGGCTGGAACTGCCTGAACAGCTGGATGCGGGGCGGTTGAGTGAGAAGGCATTAACCCATCAAATCAGCATTGCGCCCGGTAAGATGTTTTCCACCTCCAATATCTGGACACCGTTTTTCCGTTTCAATACCTCATGGGGCTGGGGCGAGCGGGAGGAGCAGGCGGTCGTCCAGCTGGCGGGGTTAATCCGCGAAATGATGCTGCACCCAGTCACACCTTGATGAAAATTCCTGAAGCGACATGATGCGCGGTCTACCTTTAGTAAGGGAGTGCGGATTGGTAACGTGACGTTGTCACGTATCGGCCCGCCAGAACGTGTGCTGACAGCGAAAACAATGTCGATTTCAACAGGACGATGCTATGCAAAATCAATTGCTGATTAATGGTGAACTGGTGACCGGCGAAGGTGAGAAGCAGGCGGTTTATAATCCTGCCACGGGTGAAGTGCTGCTGGAGATGGCTGAAGCGTCGGCAGCACAGGTGGACGCTGCCGTCCAGGCTGCCGATCGCGCGTTCACAGAGTGGGGACAAACGACGCCGAAAACGCGCGCCGAATGTCTGTTGAAACTGGCTGATGTGATAGAAGCCAACGCTGACGCGTTCGCAAAACTGGAGTCCCTTAACTGCGGGAAACCGCTGCACTGCGTCCAGGGGGATGAGATCCCGGCCGTGGTCGATGTGTTTCGCTTCTTTGCAGGAGCCGCTCGCTGCCTGAACGGGCTGGCTGCCGGAGAATATCTCGAAGGACATACCTCGATGATCCGCCGCGACCCGGTTGGCGTTGTCGCCTCTATTGCCCCCTGGAACTATCCTCTGATGATGGCGGCGTGGAAGCTGGCGCCCGCGCTGGCGGCGGGAAACTGTGTCGTCATCAAGCCATCTGAAATTACCCCGTTGACGGCGCTGAAGCTGGCGGAACTGGCGAAAGATATCTTCCCGCCAGGCGTGCTGAACGTGCTGTTTGGTCGCGGCAAAACCGTAGGAGATCCGCTGACCGGTCACGAAAAAGTCCGTATGGTTTCTCTCACTGGCTCTATTGCCACCGGAGAACATATTATCGGGCATACCGCATCTTCAGTGAAACGTACCCATATGGAATTGGGCGGAAAAGCCCCGGTCATTGTCTTTGACGATGCAGATTTGGATGCCGTGGTTGAAGGCGTGCGCACGTTTGGTTTCTACAATGCCGGTCAGGATTGCACCGCAGCCTGTCGTATCTATGCCCAGAAGGGGATTTACCCCGCGCTGGTCGAAAAGCTGGGCGCAGCCGTTGCCAGCCTGAAAATGGGCGCGCCGGACGATGCGTCAACGGAGCTGGGACCGCTCAGCTCCGCAGCGCATCTTTCCCGCGTTAGTGCTGCCGTGGATGAAGCCAAAGCCCTCGGACATATCCGCGTCGTCACCGGTGGCAGTAAAAAAGAGGGGGCAGGATATTACTTCCAGCCAACGCTGCTGGCCGGGGCGAAGCAGGAAGATGCGATCGTCCAGCGAGAAGTGTTTGGCCCGGTGGTCAGCGTGACAGAATTTGAGGATGAAGCGCAGGTGCTGAACTGGGCTAACGATTCGCAATACGGCCTGGCCTCGTCCGTCTGGACAAAAGACGTCGGACGCGCCCATCGCCTCAGCGCACGGTTACAGTATGGCTGCACCTGGGTCAATACCCATTTTATGCTGGTGAGCGAAATGCCGCACGGCGGGATGAAGTTATCCGGTTACGGAAAAGATATGTCGGTCTACGGACTTGAGGATTACACGGTAGTCCGACATGTCATGTTAAAACACTAATGTGTGGGTAAGTGGCTGTAATATAAATCAATTATATTCCGGCCACTTTATTGTGGGGCATCTGTGGGGCATTCAAGTCAAAATTTGTGTTCAGCAGAGCTACCTGGTCGCCGTTTTGTTCAGACATCCATTTACCATATACGTTGAAAACCATCTGAGCATTAGTGTGTCCCATCTGGTTTGCAATGAAACTCGGGTTCGCCCCGGCACTTAATGCCCAGCAAGCGAATGTATGACGAGATTCATAAGCTTTCCTGTGCCTGATGCCTGCTCTTTTCAACAGGTGATTCCATGAAGAGGCTATCGACCCTGGTATGTAGCAAATGCTTTTTGATGGGTAACGCGCCGAGACATTCGGATTGAATACAAAGGTGCATAGGTCTGTTCTTTGTTTTCCGTACTCCCTGAGATGAATAACAATTTCATGCTGGTCCTTCATTCGGGTAAATTGCATCTGACTTTTAAGAGCCTCGATAGCTGGCTGAGTCAGGTTGATTGTCCTTATACCGCTTTCCGTTTTAGGTGGTGAGAAGTGATCAGAGATCGCCAGGTTTCTGTTAACTTTTATCGTCCATTTCACGGTGTCTACATCCTCCCATGCTAAAGCACAAATTTCACCATGACGCATGCCGGTACTTACGGCCAGAACCCAAAGATTTCTGGTCTGCTGGTGATTAGTAGCCTGAAGCAAGCGCATAAACTCTTCTTTGGTGAGCGGGTCAGGCTCTGATTTTGATTTCCTGAGTGGACGAATATCAGATATGACCGAGCCATTTGTGTAACCGTTGCGCTCCGCAAACTTAAGCATCTCGAGCATCACAGCCATATAGCCGTTCACTGTTCGTACAGTTCTCCCTTTTTTGTGGGAGCGTTCAAGAGTTTTCCCGATGAGCTGATAGCCAGTTAGAAGTTCATGCCTGAGAGACATGAGATCCTCGTGGGTAAGTGCTGAAATGGGCATCTCATCGTCCAGAATGCGAAGGCACATTTTCACGTACGACGTATACCGCATATGGGTGTTCTTCGCCAAAACCGTTTGTTTCAGGACCAGCCATTTGTAAGCCAGTTCAGAAACGGAAGTCTTTATTTTGCGATCGTCATTAACTTGAGCTCGCGGTGAGTTAGGGAACTGGGCGGTATAGTCGAATGTGCCGGTCCTGATGGCGTAGCAAATCGAAGTCCTCAACTCTCCAGCTATCTTTCTGTTTTTGGGTGTATCGGGAACGCCAAGACTTTCACGAACCCTCTCCCCCTGGTACATGAACCACAGGCGCAATGAGCCCCCGTGATTCTCTACCCCGGTTGGATATTTAGACATGCCTTTTCCTCGTTGTTAAACGCAGGGCTATTTAAGCAGATTTCTGGCGCGGGATCGCCGGGCGTTGCTTTTCAACCCAGTTATCGACTTCGAAACGGTTGTAGAGGATCGGGGAGTTGTCTTTAGGCTGAAGGTCTCCGGAATAGTGCTTATACTCGCGCCCCTCAAGCCAGCTTTTTTCACGGGCCGACTTGATTGCATGCTTTGTCAGCCCGGTTAATGCAATCAGTAGTTCTTCTGATACCCATTTATTGGGCACCAGTTGGATCGTATCGCTCATGGGTGTCTCCAGGCAAAAAAGAACCCGGCGCGTGGCCGGGCAAAAGGGATTTACGAGGTGGGCTTTCGCACCCAATAGCCAGCTCATAACTGGCTATCAGTTGCGTCATTCAAGCTTATTGAGAAGGGAGATATAGTCGACGATGGCGGCACCAAGCCCTTTGTAATTGCCGCCTGTTTTTTTGAGATACCCATCGATTAGCCCGTCAATTGTGGCTATGCGTGTGTTTCTCTTAATGTCTTCTGCTGAGCCCAGATTGCAAAATTCTTTGTGATTCTCAGTTCGAAATTGGTTCGAAACGGAGATGGCTTCTTCTTTTGTTTTGAAGGCGCCAAGATGCACTTGTTTGCCGTTTAATCTTGCTGTGGCAATCCACATGCCTATTCGCTTGTGATAGCTAGCACCCTTAGCTCCAGATTTATTATCAACCCTGAGCCTTGAATTTCTGGAGTTCTGTTCGGGGTCTGCCTCACGCAGATTTGAGATTCTGTTATCGCTTCCATCTCCATTGATATGGTCAATAACGTTCTTTGGCCAACGTTTATGGACATAGAACCAAGCTAAGCGATGAAGGAGATATCTCTTTCCATCAACCATGACGCGTAGATATCCATCACCATTATTGAATCCAGCACGCTCACCTTTCTTAGTACTCGCGCTTGTGCGAACCTTCCTTATGAACACTCCTGTTAATTCATCATATTCAAGTAGTTGCAGCAGTCTCTCATGACTCAAATCAGACATATCAACCTCCCTGCAATTTTCTTCTCTTTTCTAAAATAAATTGGCACTCCGCGCACGTCTGGCAGCCGGGAACGGCAGCGCGCCGCGGCTCGGGAATTGGTTCGTCGCATTCTTCACAATGCTCAGCTGATACGGCGTTGCGATTTAGCCGGTGAGCGGAAAGGGCAGCGTTACGCTGAAGCTCTTCAATCTCTGATGCTGTGTCGATGATGTCCATGGTCAATGCTCCCGGAACTGTTGGTTAATTCGGTTGAATGTGAACGCCAGCAATAAAAAAGGCCGCTTTAGCGACCTAGTTAATTTTTTTTCCATGGTTAAGCTCGTTTAGGCTTCTTTGCAGCCCCAGCAAAAAACAGAGCGAAGACGAGAGCGGAGGCCGCTAAAGCCGTATGGTCGGTGACGATGAGGGCATAGATTGTCATTACGGATAGAGGAATGCTTAACCACAAAAATTTCATTTCCTCACGCACGAATTCATAGGTCATGCATCCGCATAAAACAGCAATCCATCCCAAAACGGTAATCACCAGGTACGAGTAATAGGCAAACTGCTGCGCCTGCTCGTTACCGAAAAGAAGACATCCAATAATGGTCAGGCTAATTGCCGTTGATAATATTTTGCTCATGCTGCACCGCCTTCATTCTTTTCGGCTTCGATCGCCATCTGCTCAAGCCGTCTCGATAACTCGGCGGCCAGCGTCTGGAAATCTTCGTCGGTCGTCACCGGGATCGGCACAAAGCGAATCCCGATGTGTGCGAGATGGTTGGCGATTTCGAGGCTTTTCCTCAAATCAACTGGTGAGGCTCGGTTCATGCGGCGCGATCCTCTTCCTGGAAGATAATTTCAATTTCAAGCTTCTCGGCCAACGCATTCTCCGCTCTGGCACCAGCGGAGTGCTCCCAGCCTTCAAGCATGTAGATAGCATCAGCACAGCGAAGCATAGACAGGCAGATGTCCATGTACTCGCCCTGGGTTAATCCATCTGGTAGACGGGCGGGATTCAGAACAATATGGCCTTTCGACCAGAGATGAAAATGCGCATGGTTAAAAGCGGAACGGTTAAAATTAGGTAGGCCGCTCATGGGCCCGGCAATATAAACTTTCACGATTCAACTCCGAAGCGGCGATTAAGCCGCCCTGTGTATACGACGAACTCCAGGAGGCTAACTCCCAGAGCTTCAATTTTCTTGTGATGCTTGTTGATGATTGGAGGCACAGTTTCGTTCCAGTTAGGCTTTGGCTTCTTGCGCATGGCCTGCTGTATTTCCTCGGTGCAGCGGCGGCACGCGGCGCGGATGGCATTTTCATTTGCTGGAGTCATGCGGACTCCGTCTGAACAACATCGATGGCGCAGCCGGGTAGCAATTCAACCGCGGCGGTGGCGCACTGATTTCCCCAGTGATCCCAGCCCGGCGCCGCGCAGCGGCTAAATAACTCAATGCGCGGCACATCGCCGTAAAGCAGCTCCAGCCGGTTGCGCACTTCCCACGGCTTTTCGCTGTGCGCGCCGAGCGGGCTGTATACCACCTGCTTAATCCCGGCGTGCTTTCGCTCAAGCCCGGCGCCGCAGGTGGCAATTAACAGGTCTTCGGTGTTGGCCCGGGTGTGGTTGCCACCGTTCATGCGCGTCTCGGCGTTAAGCAAATCGAGGAAGTCGTAAAAGTCGGTGACTTCACCCTCGGAAAGCGCTTTGTTGATGCGCAGTTCGGCATTCTGATTCAGCTTCACCCAAGTAAAGCCTTTCATCGTGCGAACGGTAAATCCCCAGGCCTCGGCCAGTTCGATAGCCTCCTGGTTATGCGTGCCGGTGTACCACATCGCCAGCACAGCGTTTTCGGCGGCAAGTTCCCAGACTGGCAGGCGTTTGATGTCGATTAGCTTCATGGTGGAATAGTGGTCGGCAGCGGCGCCATTGCTGATGGTGTTGCCGTAAGACCAGGGAGGATCTGCGTAGATAAGAGAGTATTTTCCGGTCATGCTGCCTCCTGCCTTTCCCGATATTCCTCAGCGAGCCGCTGCGCCTTTAATGGATTGCTGACCACTTCACCCCATGGCATTAGCCAGCCTTTACCAATGAAGGGAAGGCACAGTGTGCCAACCCTGATGTCGTCGTGAGCGTGAGTCATAGGATGGACTCCATTTCGTCGATGTAGAGGCCCTGAGCAATCATGCGGCGGCGACGGGCGGCACGCGCTATGCACTCCTGCCGTCTACCTTCCTGAGATTGCTCAATGGCGCGCCGGGTGAACAGCCGTGATTTGCCCTGCGGCGTTACGACCTTTGGCTTGCTGGCTAGGCTAAATTTCCGGTCGCAGATGCCGTCCTCGTTGATCCATTTTTCCGACTCAACAATCTGAGCTATCTGTCCGGAGCCGCGGGTAATGCCGTTGGCTACCCGGTTAAACTCGATGAGCGTTACGCCGAACTTCTCGGCGATTTCACTACCGGTTACCGGGCGGCCGCGCGTCTGAATCATCCAGATAACGCGTTCACGGAGGCCGGAGAATTGCCCGGTTCGCCCGGGCCTGCGGTAGAAGGGTGTGCGTTTCATGCTGCACGCTCTGTGATTTTCTGAATTTCCGATTCCAGATCTGCAAGAAAGCTCTTAACCTCAGACTCGATTTCGCGCGCCAGCCCTTCATCGAAATGAATGCGCTTCTTGAAATAGGCGAGGTCGGGCGGCAGGCGATCATCGAAACTAACGAAATCACACCATTTCCGCCCGGTGCACATCATCTGCGCATGCATTTGCAGCATGTACTGGCGCTTTGGCTCGCCAGTTTTCAGCGTTTCAAGATGGGTCCAGGTGTTGGGGCATTTGATTTCGATAAGCCCGTCGTCGTTAACAAGTCCGTCCGGGCTGGCTGCGAATCCGGGTATGGATGGGTGATCGATGAGTCCAACTTCAGTGATTTCCGCATCGAACTCATTCAGGGCGTACATTTCGCGCGCCACTGGCTCAAGTTCAGTGCCGCGCATCATCGCGGCATTCGAAAACCCTTCCTCCAGCTTCCCGGTCAGCCGTTGGCAAATCAGCTCGGCCATGTAGTTCTGGCGGCTGGTGGAGTAGCCCGACTTAGTCCGGGCCATGACATCAGCCAGGCGACTCGCTGTGACCTTGCCGCAGCGCGCAGCAAACCATTCAGGGGTGCGTTGCTCCATCATTCAGCCTCCGTCTCTGCGACATTGACAGGTTCGGCGTTGTCGACAGCAAGACTCATGTCATACATGCGTCGCTTCTCAACTGCGCCGATCACCTGCTTCTCTTCAGCGCTCAGCGCTACCCAAAACTCCTGATACTTAACGGTTCCAAGGCGCGCGGCGGACTCACCTTTTGCGATCAGATCCGGGCGACGGCTATCTGATTCATGGCCCGCATGAACCTCTGCCGTTGTTCCTTCAATAACTCGCTCCGCCTCGTCCTGGTCGAAGATGCCAGCGAAACCAAAGGCCAGGCGCGCGCACTGGATAAGCGTCTTGTGGCGAAGCATGCGCGTAGGGTGGGACTGCCATGGCTGAGTGTTGCGCTTACACTCTCCCATGTACTCGGTGACGATAGTCGGGTGCTTACGGTCTTTGCGGTAAATCTTGCAGGTGCACGCGCCTTCCTCTTTGTCGTAAGAGAATTCCATGCCATCGAACTGAGGATGTTCGTTGATAATGCGAGCCCATCCATCAACACCAACGACCGGGACAATCCCGCCCTTATCTGGGAATGCGTAAATCTCTTTGGTCCATGGGTTCAGGCCGTACTGGTTGGCGACGATCAGCAGGGCAGTAAACTGCTCGTCGGTGACGTTTCCGCCTTTGAACGCTGTATTCTTCAGTGTATTCATCAGGTCTGTGCCGGCATCCATGCCGAGTCGTGCGGCCAGTTTCCCGGCCATGGTGGAAAGTGCAGTGCTCATTGTTAATTCCCTCAAAAATTAAAACGGGCAGCCGGTACGGTGTTCCCAGTCGTATTCCGCCTGGGCATAAGCAACTGCCGAAATGAAATCGTTGTAGGCCTCGCCAGCTTTATCGCTGCGAAGTCCTTCGTATGGGCTGGAGTCAATCGGTACGGAGAAGTGGAAGAGGCCGGACGGCTCTTTTGGCATCATGTCGATGATTTGCTGTGCCCGGTCGTCGATCCACTTCTCTTTCTCGTCGGTGAGCTGCTGCTCAACCCAGCGCCGATCTTCGATGCGGTCGTAAGTGAGGTATGCGTTCATGGCTGAACTCCTGAAATTTGGATGTGCAGAGCCCGCCCGCATTGAGCCAGGCCGATCGGTTGAATAGGGTGGTTAGTGCTGGATAGGGTTGCCGTGACCGTCCAGAAGGACGTCAATCACGCAGTCACTGAGGCGGATGATTTCTGCATCGGTGTGCAGGTACACCCATTTGCGCTCCTGAATGACTGCTGAGACGCGATAGGTTCGGCCTTCATGCATTGCCATCATCCCGGGCGTGACGCACTGGCGAATGAGCGGGGTGGTGCCGTAGTGAGACATCATTTTTTACCCTCCACTTGAGCCAATAAGCCAGCAACGTGCATCTGCCAGCGGTTCAGAGTCAGCTTGTCGCGCGGTGCCGATAACGACGTAAGCTGCCACTCGTTATCGTTGAGCTTTTTGGCTGTATACTGCTTGCCGTTGTGGGTGATTGTCATGATGCCTCCCGAGCGCGGAGCATGGCGTCGGCAATGTGATACGCATCTTCGGCTAATTCTTTGTATTGTGGTGACTCCGGGCCTCCACCAAACGAATGCCCGTCCCATCTACGCACAATGGCGGCCATAGCCTTAGCCGCGAAGTAGTCGCGCACGGTTAAACCTCGCCCTCCAAAATCTTCGCTATCCCATGAGTTAATTTCAGGAGTGCATACGCCTGATTGTGGAAACGCTGGACCGCCAGTTTTGTTGCTCATAAATCCTCTTGGCCTTATCGCGGCGAACGGAACGGTTAATACAAGACTTCAACGCATTTATTCAGTGTTTCAATGGGCGGTGGATGGCCGCCGGTTGTCATAACTTGAGTCACTCGTAAATAACTCCAGGTATGAAAAAGGCCGCCTACCTGGCAGCCTCAACTTGAATGAGTGCCGGGATGTTTAGCCACGCCCGGCGCGTGATTTCCTTCACTTTCCACAGTCAAAGGAATGCCGTAGACTGGATATTCCACAGTCAATAAAAGGATTTCTTTATGTCCATGAATGTATTTGCAGGAAAGAGAACTGAGGAATCAGTGGCATATGATTTAGCGCTGGCGCTTGCAGTAAAAGACCCATCCGCCAACACGCCAGAAGCTTTAATTGAGCGCATTGCTGATTTGCTTCCTGCCTGTCGTGAAGCAGCAAAGGAAAAGTACAAAGCAGAAGCACCTACGCCTTTTGGGATCGCTATAAAACGATAACTGATGCCAGGGCAGTCTCCAGTGCTGCCTTTATCAAATTCTGCCGATACCAGTGGTCATCTGATGCCCCTTTAACCGCTTCTTCAGCAGCAGCATAAGCTGCGTCAGCTGCTAAAATTACGCCATTGTTGCTTTTAAACATCGCTACTTCATCGTTTTTTATATCCATCACCATCACCTCAAATAAGTGGAGTAGATTTGCCGTCAGCCCCTCGCAAAGAGCTGCTGGTAAAGCTTCCCCGATGTTCGGGAACTGAGCAGCAAACCATTCCGGTGCGGAGTCCTCTTCGTGTGCTATACCCGCCACGCGTTACACACCTGCCTCAATCCCATTGGGCGCCATTTCAATTTGCCAGGAGCGCTCCGGGTGATTTGCTGCTTGACTGAATTCTTAATGAGCAGGCGACTTACTGTCCGCCGCTGGCTAACTTCGCTCAGCTGTCGATGTTTCGTTTCGATGGGTGGATAATCACATATTGTGTTTTATTGGTCAACACGAATTGTGATTAATGATGACAACAAAGCGTGTTGTTGCTGATTTGAAAGGGAATTTATTTTTGTAAATACCAGTGCTACGCTTAAAAAAACAGCAGGAGGGATGTGCATGGTTCTGGATGAAGAGCGTATAAGCATGAAAATTCAGGCGATGGGGCGGGTGATCATGGAGTTGTCACTGGCTGATTTACCCATGACCCAGCAAAACATCATCGACAAGCTGGAGCAGTACCGGAAGGAAACAGGAAACGTGATAGGGAAGGGAGTGAACAGGGATGCGGCGGAGGTAGTGAGGAAAGGACAATAAAAACCCGGCTCTGTAGGCCGGGTCGTTTGATTTAATGCGGCTTAGGCAGCTCTGGTTTTTTGACGGCTTCAACAATCCTTAGCGCATCAATTGCAGATAACGCTCCATCTGCGGACTTTTTAGCCAAGTAATCGCCAAGGCGATTTGGTATATAGTCGTTCTGCATCCACCTTCTGAATACGCCTAGTGCGTCATCAGGGTAAATCCAAGCCTCTACAGGGCCCGCTCGGTGCTGGGGGAACCAATCTGGATAGACATGAGGTGATTTTGTGCGTGGGCCATATCTATTATCGAATTCATTTGCCACCCAGAATTTCGACCACATAGTGCCTACGCTTATGTCCGGAATTGCAGAAGGTCCGAAATCGAAGTTTCCTTTCACCATCTTCAAAGAGAGGTCTGCCATTTCTCTAAACACAGAAAAATAACCAAACGGAACCTGGTCATTCATCAGCAATCTTTCATGGAAGCATTCAAGAGCGCCGCGTTGAGGGTTTTCAGGGTCTATACCTACGCTTAAGTAAATGAATCTTCTAAGTTGAGATCCAGCTAACTTGCGAAAATTAGATAGAGCAACATCACGGCTTCCTTGCGTTGCTTCAAATGCGTAATATTCAAGGAAAGCCATACAAACAACATCCGGGAACGCATTCGTCTCAGTGCCCTGGATTACTGTCCTATGGAAAAGGCGGTTGAGATTGAGGCCTTGCTCTTGAAGTTTTTGATCTATGAATTGACCGCGAGGCTTTGTTCTTTCCTCCTCCCAATTTGAGGCAAGCCTTAGAAGTGCGGCGTGATCTACACCACACAATCTAGCCAAACCTCTGAGAGTTAAAAATGGTGAGCCGTCATTCATCACACCCATTTGAATGCCGTCGACGTCAGCTTCTTTTATTGGGTAAAGATCCATCTGTAGCTGGTGACCAGACAGTGCTAGAGGTAAATTATCCATCTGAAATCCTTATTAATTTTGGTGGTGTCCACCATGCTGTGCCAAGCGATGAATTTTTTTGCAAGCTTAATAAAAAAACCTCAGCCGAAGAAAATCAGTAACACATATCAATTAATTTCACGCACTCACACCAGCCGCATCTTCGTCTCTACTGCAACACCGATAATTCGACAGTTACCATTCACCGGAACAAGAGGCCATTGCGGGTTTAGACCCTTCAGGTACTTCTGCCCACCGTCGATCACTAACTTCTTGAATGTTGCCTCGTTCGAATCGGATAGCTTTGCTATTACCAGACTGCCGTTGATTGCCTCGCGCCCAGTATCGAAGAGGACAAAGGTTCCTTCTGGGATGCTAAGACCCGCCGGTGCTGTCATTGAGTCACCATCAACCTGCAGCCAGAACGCCTCCCCCTGAATGTGAGCATCTGATTCAAGCCAAAGGTCGATATCTTTAAGGGTGTACGGCTCAACAGCTTCGCACCATGCTCCTGCCTGCACCTTGCTTATAACTGGGTATTTATCACCTGGCTTGTAAGGGCCTTTGTAGTCATCGCCAAAAAGCAGCTCGGCAGGCGCAACCCCCAGCGCCTTAGCTATTACAGTTGCATCATCAACGCTAACGCTCCTGGTGCCTGATTCGTAATTCCCTATGCGTGACTGCGAGGCCCACCCGCAAAGCTCTGCGAGAGCCTTTTGTGACAGCCCTTTATCTTCGCGAAGTCGCTTAATGCGGCCCGCTATATCTTCGATTCTATTCATTCTCATTTTGTATCACGCGCCGTGTTAAAAAGCTTTACACGAATTGTGTTGATTAATAATCACGAATTGTGTTTAATGATGCTGAGTGACCATTCTTGAAAGGATCAGCATGAACAATATCGCCAACGAACGTAAGAAGCTTGGCATCACTCAATCAGAGTTAGCAGGTTCGTGCGGCTGGAACCAGTCCCGCCTTGCTAACTATGAAGCTGGCATACGAGCACCAGACCTGGATTCGTGCCGCCGCCTGGTTGACGCGATGAATAAGCTGGGGAGCAATACATCTATCGATGCGTTGTTTCCACCAAAAAATAATGCCGCCTGATTGGCGGCCCTAACCACGAAAGGGAAAGCAATGCATTCACTTGCGTATCAACACAATACCGGAATACACCCCGGAGCGGTGATAAACCGCGCTCAAGCTAAGTCGCCGCCAGACCACGAAAAGATCCGCGATGCGGTCCGGGCATGGTCATCTGCGCTGGACAATCAGGACGTCGTTTCGGCGCTGATCATCAACGAATACCGGGAGCAGGGCGGGAACGCCATCAGCTTTCCGGAAGACATCAGCCGGGCGCGCCAGAAGCTCTTTCGCTTTCTGGATAACCGTTTCGACTCTGAGCAGTACCGCGATAACATTCGCCAGCTGACACCGGCAATCATGGCCGTGCTGCCGGTTGAGTATCGCACTCGCCTGATCGGTGCCGATTGCAAAATGTCTCGTCTGGCTGAAGCCGAGAAAGAACTCGCAGAGGCTAAACAGGCCGTGCTGCTGGACGCACCAGAGCATCAGAAGCTGAAAGAGGTAAGCGAGGGTATAGCGTCGCTGTTCCGCCTCATGCCGGAGCAGGTAGGACCGCTGATGACGATGGTGACGTCGATGTTGGGGGTTATGTGATGGGAAGTATCAAAAATGGCGAAAGCCAGTCTGCGTCAACAGAACTGGCCTTCAGATGCAAATCGTGTGCACTCATTGCAGGAGGAATAATGGCAAAAAATCCACGCTATTACCATACCGCTGTACATAAAAACATAACCCGCGACCGCTTCATCCGCTCGGTTAATCCGATTGTGGCCGAAAAGATGCGCGCCATCCTGGAAGAACTGAAACGTAAGGAGAGTGGCCGTGGGTAACGTATCCAATTTAGCCGAAGCCAGAGAGGCCAGAAGGCTCCAGAAACCGCGCACGAATGACGGTAAGGGGTTTGCCTTGCTGCACCGTAAAATTATGGATGTGCCGTTCTACAAGGACGCTGAGGCGGCTCATTTATGGGTTCACTTGCTCCTGCGCGCTAATCACGAACAGACACTGGTATCGACTGATGTTGGCGATGTGATCTGCGAACGTGGAGAGTTCATCACCGGGCGAAACACACTGGCAATGGAAACGGGTTTGACCGCTGATCGCGTTAAATCACTTCTCCGTAAATTCCAGAATCTGGGCATGATCACCACCAAATCGAACAACCGTTTTACTGTTCTAAAAGTGGTCAAATATGACGAATATCAGTCAAATTTTTGTCCAGCCGATGTCCAGCCAGTGTCCAGCGCAAACGCAGTAGTACCAATGCCTGTGGAGGATGTGTGTCCAGCCGATGTCCAGCCAGTGTCCACAGATAACAATATATTAAATAACTCTCTTACTAACGTAAGAGAGTGTGCATCAGCAGCAGAAAAACCAGAGCAGAAAAAACCTTCTCTCAGCTGTGAGCAGGTAGTCGAGGTTTACCATCGCGTACTGCCTGAAGCCCAGAGCATCAGGATACTGACTGACAAGCGCCGTGCTCTGATCCGCACCTTCTGGCAGAAGGCCGGGAAAGTAACTCAGCAGCTCGACGGCCATAAGTTCACCTTGAGCGACTGGGAATCGTATCTGAGCTACATCGCCACTAACTGCCGCTGGATGCTGGAGAACCGCCCAGACCAGCGCACGGGACGCACATGGCGCCGCAAGGCTCTCGAATACTTCCTGAACGTGGATGTGTATGCCAAGACGCGCGAGGGGGCCTGTGATGACCTCTGAAATCCTGACCGTACCCCACAACGTCGAAGCAGAGCAGAGCGTCATCGGCGGACTCCTGCTGGACGATGACAACAGCGAGCGTGTTCAAAAAGTGCTGGCAATGCTCAAGCCTGAGTCGTTTTACATCCGGGTTCATCAGATCGTCTTTGCTGAATTACGTGACATGTTCCGAGCTAACAAGCCAGTCGATGGGTTGACGCTTTTCGACTCTCTGGAAAGCAAAGGACTTACGGAGCAGATCGGCGGTTTCGCCTACATCGCGCAGATCGCAAAAAACACACCGAGCGCTGCAAACATCGTGGCATACGCTGCATCAGTCCGCGAAGCCGCAATGGAGCGCTATGGCATCAGCCGACTGACCGAAGCTACTGAGCTGCTGTATTCCCGCAACGGCATGAGCGCCACGCAGAAGTACGAGGCCATTCAGGGTATTTTCACCCAGCTCGCAGACCATTCAAAAACCGGTAGTCGCCGTGGGTTGCGGTCGTTCGGCGAGGTTATGGATGACTGGGTAGCAGATCTGGAGAAACGCTTTGACCCTTCAGGCGAACAGCGCGGCATGAGCACCGGTATCCCGTCACTCGACCGACTGCTGGCGCCGAAAGGTCTGGTTAAAGGCTCTCTGTTCGTAATTGGCGCAAGGCCAAAGATGGGCAAGACAACCCTGTACGGGCAGATGGCGATCAACTGCGCGGTTCGTGAGAAAAAGCCAGCGCTGATGTTCAGCCTTGAAATGCCTGGAGACCAGATCCTTGAAAAGCTTGTTGGGCAGAAGTCCGGCGTAAACCCGAGCATTTTTTACATGCCCGCCACGGATGACGCCGACGACCAGTACCAGGGCGACTACGACGGCGACTTTAAGAAGGCGATCGCCACAGCCGGGAGACTGAGTGAAATCGACATGCTGTACATCGACGACACCCCGGGCCTGTCACTGGCGCACATCGTTAGCGAAAGCCGCCGAATTAAGCGCGAGAAAGGCTGCGTAGGCATGATTCTGGTCGACTACCTGACGCTGATGACCGCAGAAAAAGCAGACCGTAATGATCTGGCTTACGGGATGATCACCAAAGGGTTGAAGAACCTCGCCAAAGAGCTTGGCTGCGTCGTCGTGCTGCTGACCCAGCTGAACCGAGAACTGGAGAAGCGAGTCAATAAACGCCCATTACCGAGCGATTCCCGCGACACAGGACAGATTGAGCAGGACTGCGACTACTGGGTTGGCATCCACCGGGAAGGTGCTTTCGATGACAGCGTGCCGCCAGGCGAAACCGAGTTAATCCTGCGGCTCAACCGCCACGGCAGTACCGGCACGGTGTATTGCAATCAGATTAACGGGGCAATTTACGACACAGACCAGCAGGCCGCCGCCGCAGAACGCCGCGGGCGTGAGCAGCAGCCGAAAAAGAAAGGGGGGTTCTGATGACCATAACAATTCGTGGGCAGATTCTTGCAGCCCTGCGTAATAACCCGGGCCTGAATAGTGCTCGCATTGCCACCATGATCGGCATGACCACCAAAAAGATTTCCGGCCCGTTAAGCACGTTGTTTGCAGACGGCCTGATCGAGTTCGAAGGCAAGCACGGCCAGCGGCTGTATCGGCTGACCAGCTACGGCATGAAATACGCACCGGAAACCATACCGTCCATGCCGAAGGGAAATTCGAAGCTGGTGCAGCGTACAGAGGCAAACGTGATCTGCCAGGAGTGCCGAAACAGCCCGGCGATGAGAAGGATATTGATGGTTTGGGGGAGGGTAGGGGTATGAGCGAATGGAGTGATTATCGCTTGATGGTTAGGACCATGGCGAAGGGTAACGGTGTAACGCTCATCAGCATCGCCAGGCACTGCGGCGTATCGAACAGGAAACTTAATCAGATTCTCCAAGCGGGGCCATCCAAAGAACAGGAAGAACTCATAGCCGAAGCTCTGGGGTGCGCAGGGTGTGACCTTGCGGAAATCCACAGGCAAATGGGCGAGTTATCAGACAAGTACGGGAGGGCAGGGGTATGAAAATTTACATCGCAGGACCAATGACGGGTTACGAAAACTACAACCGTCCGATGTTTAACGCAGTAGCACAGCAGATGTTATCAGGTGGTCATGTGGCATTAAATCCGGCCACGCTCCCGGATGGTTTATCTCAGCGTGAGTATATGGACATCTGCCTGGCGATGCTTCGCTGCGCCGACGCCATTCACATGCTGCATGGGTGGCAAGAGTCGGAAGGTGCCGTCGCTGAGCATGCCATGGCTAAAAAGCTGGGAATTAAAATTTCTTACCAATTTAAGGAGCTGCCGCATGAAACCAACATACGAAGAACTTGAAGCCAGATGCGCGGCGTTGGTTGCGGAGTTGCGTGTAGTTGAAGCAATCCACGACGAGGCAGTGTTCATCACAGACGATCACTATGAGCAGTGCCCACCGGAGGTGCAGAAAATGATTCGTTCACTTGCTGTGCTGCAGATTCCTGCCTATCAGGCTTTCCTGACTGAAGTGCGCGCGCAGGGTGTGGATGAGTTTCTGAGAGGTAGCCAATTACCTTATCAAATTGCAACTGTGTTGGCTGATTACGACAACGTTGATGATGCAACGCTCCAGACCGTTATTTGGTCTGGGCAGCCGCCAGAGCCTGACGGCGACGTTTGGCACCTCGAATATGTGTCTCGCGGTAACGCAATTGTGCGCGCTGTTTTGAAGGAGCTTCGCAAAGGAGTGCAGCAATGAAACTTAAAATGCACACGCCAGACGGATCGGTGATTGTCGAAAGTAACCTGGTAACGCAGTTCTACCCTGATTTTGATAGCGGCGGCGAACTGACCACCATCGAAACGGTATCGCCAACAGGAGAAACCTTCTCGGTGAAAGTAAAGCACTCGTTTATGCAGGTTACTGGCGCGCTGGCTACCGCCTGGAGCGTTGACGAGAAGAAAGCAGAAGGAGCCGCCCAATGAGCAACATCGACAAACAGGCGCTGCGTGAAGCGGCGGAGAGAGCAGAATCCGATAGTTGGGGTTATGATCGCGATGAATTCAATGAGGCTCTAACCCCGTCCACCGTGCTGGCACTGCTAGATGAGCTGGAAGCCAAAGACAAGCAGATTGCAGATTTGAAGGAAGCGTTCCGAATAGCTTTGTCTGCTGCTGGCATCGACGTACCCGCCGCAGCCGGTAAAGGAGAGGCATCATGAGCACACTTACCAAACAATGGCTACAGCAGAAAATTGCCGACATGGAAGCCACCCGCGATGAAATCCCGTTCGGCCTGGATGAAGACGACAGTAATACGCTGGCTGCCCTGCGTATCGCGCTGGCATCGCTCGAAGCGGAGGCTGTGTGCGTAATCGACCAGTCCAATCTTGATTATCTCAAATCTGGCTCTGATGCAGACGTATGGCCTGCGTCCAGAGCAGAGATGGGTGATGTTCTTCTGTATCGCTCTGCCACGCCAGCGCCGGTATCTGTGCCTGATGAAGTTTGCTGGGAAGATGTTCCAGAGGAAATCACCGAAGACGATATGGCTCTTGCATCAGCATGGGCACATGGATTCAATCAGTGCCGCGCCGCCATGCTTAAGCACTCTGAGCCATTCATAGTAACGAGCGATTATCGCATGATGGAGATGCCTCAAGTTGAGGCTATCAACGCTGTCACCGCCATGCTTCAGGGTGTCGAAAACGCCGAGACGCCCACCACCATGCAGGCCGCACCAGCTCTTGATTCTTCGCCAAAAATTGCCGAGTTGCCCAGCGGAAACTCTCCGGTTATTCCGGATGGTTGGGTGATGGTGCCAGAAGATCCAACCCATGAAATGCTTGAGGCTGGTGATGAACAATTCGGAACTTACGATGTCTATCGCAGGATGATTGAAGCAGCGCCGAAGTTAGAGTGATTCTTGATAATCATTTTTCAAAAGGGATGCTATAATTAAGTCGCAGTCGGTCTGAACACCCGATTGCGACTTCTGCGCATTTAAGGGGACTTAAATGCGACCACAATATGAACTCCTCACCTTGTCACAGATGCAGAAATGCACCTGCGATTTTCTGCATTCTGCGTTACCTCTAGGAGGTGGCGCATGAAACAGCACTACTGCATCGTTAACGACACCGTTAAAGAAAACCTCATAGCATTCATCCGCACACTGCCGGTAAACCCTCGCGCGCCTATGGTAGTAGAGGCCAGGGAAGAGACCCGCACCGACAAGCAGAACCGCCTGATGTGGCCGCTTCTGAAAGACCTGTCTGACCAGGTAGTCTGGCACGGCGAAAAGCTTACCCGCGAAGAGTGGAAGGACCTGATCACCGTTCTGGTGAATCAGACCCAGGACCAGGAGCAGAAGTCCGCGCCTGGCATCAACGGCGGCCGCGTTTATTTCGGCGTCCGCACATCCAAATCCAGCAAGCGCTACATGGTCGACGTCATTGAGGCGATTTACTGGTTCGGCACCGACCGCGGCGTGAAGTTCTCCGAAGCATCCAGTAAGCGCATCGCCTGGGCGAAAGAGTGGAGGGCTTCCCGTGGGTAGTCCTCTCGCACGCGTCATCACAAACGAAATCTTCCGCGTTCCGGCGCGCCGCAAACGTAAGACAGAGGTTAAGCCGTCCGACATCCTGACTTTCAAGGACTACACCGCCCGCCTGGTGGATCAGAAATGGCTGCGTCTCGCGGCGAGGAGAAAATCTGCATGAGCATGTATCAACGCA
>ENA-ORME01000095-ORME01000095.1-human-gut-metagenome-genome-assembly--contig:-NODE-95-length-36317-cov-10.142629_pt1 | contig 36317 bp, 44 predicted proteins | sample MGYA00242097_ERZ508983 | MGnify/ENA primary metagenome ERZ508983 (study PRJEB26280, sample SAMEA2531408) | human gut metagenome | biome: human gut; feature: human-associated habitat; material: faeces...
CCAGCCACTACTGGATCGACAGCGGGAGCGTATACCTTAAATGACTGCGACGACTGCCACCACTCAGGCCTTAATCGGGTGGATCAACGAGACGCGACAGCACGCCCCGATGCTGGATAACGAAGCCGACGCCCTGCTTGCCCGCCTTAACGCCGCGCGCGCGCGTGAAGAGGCCCTCGAACGTGCCCTTGTCTGCCAGGGCAGCATCGGCTTATACGGCCACTCGCAGGCCGCGAAAGCGCATCTGCTGGCCTCCCTGTGCGGCAGCGACGACGAACGGCTGAACGTTACGCCGGGTCAACGCACGTTTGATTACTTCTCGCATATTAACCCCGGGCATGCGCCGACCAATATGGCCGTGCGTTTCACCAGAGCGACCAGCGAGGTCGCAGACGACGCGTTTCCCCTGCGCCTGAGCCTGGTAACGGAGGCCGAGCTGGTACAGCTGTTTATCGCCCGCACCACGTTGGATCCGCAGATCCGTGCGGTGGATAAATCGGTGATTGAAGCCCGGCTTGAGAAGTGGCGTACGCTGCGTCAGCCGCACAGCGTGCCGGGAATAACGGCGCAGGAAGTCGCGACCGTTGCCCGGTTCTGGCAAACCGTAGTACCCGGCGCTAAGCAGCATATTGATGATGCCCTGTGGCACCAGTTTGCCCTGCTGGTTCCGTCGCTTGATCTCAGCACCCGCGCCAGCGTCTGGTCTCTGCTGTGGGGTGAGCAGCAGGAGTTAACCCAGCAGTGGCTTAAACTCGCCCAGGTGCTGCATCAAACCAGCCATGCCAGCGCGCTTGCGGCGCCGTTGAGTCTGCTTGTGGACAGTTTTGGTCTGCCGTGTGAAGGTTTCCTTACTCACGGGGCCTTTACCGTGCCGGAAACGCAGGAAACATTGCTTCATCCGGTAAATAACGGCGAGTTGCTTAATGCCATTAGCCTGCCCGTCGATGTGCTGGCCTGCCTGACCCGCGAAGTGGTGCTGCCCGTTGAAAACTGCGTTCTGGATAACGTAGATATTATTGATATTCCGGCCATTTCTGAGGAAAACACGTCGCTGATGACGCAGGCAAAATGCCTGTGGCTGCTGGAGCATTATCGTCAGCACATACAGCCGGATGTCCTGGTTATCTGCAATGCGACGGCCCACCACCAGCAGACGGCAAAAACGGCCAGGCTCCTGCAAAACTGGGTCAAAGAGACGCAGCCGGTGGAAGAGTCCGCGTTGCCGGGCCTGGTCTGGGCCATTACCCCTCACGATGCGCGGTTTACCACAAAGCAGAATCTGGACGAAGCGGTGCAACAGTTGCTGGGCCAGCCGGGTCTGCGCTGGGGCACGCTCCAGGCGCTCGATACCCACAGCATGCAGCGGGTAATTGAATGGCTGTCGCAGGCTACCCTTCCAGCACAGCGCCAGAAGCGTCTCCACGCGCTGAAAAGGCTGTTGCAACAGTCTCTTTCGACGCTGATGCGCGCATACGTCGCCCCACTCACTCAGGAGCCAGGCGCAGGGCGGGCAGAGGCCGAAAAAATGGTCCGAACGCTGCAAGGCAGCGCCGCTCGTCATGGTGAACTGCTTGAAGGACTTCTCCCGCCGTTAAATGCGTTTGAGACGCTGCTGACGGTTCACCAGCCCCGTGAGGAACAGGTCAACGGCCTGTTTAACGACGTTATCGATCTGTTTGCGGAAGAGACGCCGGAATATCCAGGCACGTTGCAGACCAAAGACAAGGCGCGACTGGCCCATAACGTGTGGGTTAACCATCTTCGTCAGTGGAGTCGCAACGACGCGGCCGCCGCCCGTCTGGGCCTGGACCCAGAGGTATTGCAGCAAATTGCGGATGTGCTGATCGTTACCAGCTACCGGCTGGATCTGCCGCTGCAACTGCAACGTATTGCAGAAACAGATAAAAGCAGTGCTGCGCAGCTGCATGCCGCGACAGGCAATTTCGTTAGCTGGCTTGGCTATGAACTGACGCCCGTTTCTGAACGGCCTGCAAGCCGGATCCGCAAAGGTCAGCCAATTTTTGTGACGCCAGTTGTGAGCTGCGCTTCACCCCGGCTTACCCGACTTGGCGAGCAGCCTGTTCACGCGGCGACAGCCTATGTTTATGACTGGCTGGTTGCGCTCTACACCCGCGCGATTGAGAATGTGGATTATCAGTGCCCGTATGACATTAAGCCTGCTGCGCGGAAAGCCTTGTCTGCCTTGCTGTCTTAATCATTGCAGCCCGCAGCAATGCGGGCTACCCCTTCATGATCCGTTTATGAAGCCAGACAAAGCCTGAGCCAACGCTGACGGGTTTTCCCAGGACATTGAATGGCCCGCATCAGGGATAATTTTTACAGCAACGCCTTTTTGTTGCAGGCGATTAAAATCTTCATCAGGCAGGGACCACTCACCAAAAACTAACATGACCGGGCAGCTCAATGACAAAAACAGGTGTTCCCAGTCGGGTTTAACGCCCTTGACCAAGCTCGTTGCGCCGCGCCAGACGGCCCAGGGGGCATTGCTTTGAAGGCTTCCAGACCACGCCGTCGTTTCCGCCCGCAGCATGTCATCATAGCCCTGTTCCAGAAAATGTTGTTCCGTTTGGGCCGCAATTGCCCGGCTGAACATCCCGCCACCCGCATGAAAATTGGGTTCAGACACTATCAGGCCTTTAACGCGTGACTTTAGCAGCGTTGCCGTTTCGATCGCGATACTCCCCCCCATGCTATGACCATAGAGCCAAAGACTATCCAGGCCGAGATGGTCTAACAGTTCAACCACCACCTGCGCCTGTTCACTTGTGCGATAACGGTAGTTGTCAGGTTTGTCACTGTAACCGCTACCGGGGAGATCGATCAGAATGGCTCTGCGCCCCCCGAAACGGGTATCACAGACAATACGAGGATATTCATACGACGATGCACAGCCCAACCCGTGGATAAACACAACCGGGTCACCGAAACCGGGAAGATCCTGCCAGCGCACAGTGCAGCCTGCTTGCTGCGAATAGAAACTGTTCATAAGCACTCCATGTATAACGGACTGTATATTTATACAGCCTCAATGTATGGAATGCTATGGCTGGATGCCGATTCTGGAAGCGTGCTTCAGAAAAGAGAGATCAACAGGGCAACAGGAAAGCTCATCGGCCAGGTGGAACCCACCAGGAATGCGCTCAACAGGCGAATACGTTTACGATCTTTAGACAGGAACCAGGTGATTAATGCGCAGATGGAGGCCATGATTGCGTAGAACACCAACATCTTTTGATACAACGTCATTCTGTTTACCTGAGCCGAAAAATAACCGCACGCAATATGCGTCATATGTTGACACAGATCAAGTTTTTTCGTTACATCATAACCACTTAAATACTAAGGATAATAACAACTGAGTACCTTGTGTAACAACGCCGGGTAAAGCAAAACGGTTATTATTGATAAGATGCATATGAAATGCACTTTTTGATAAATCCATCCCCTCAGAAAGCAGTTTAATAACAGCAGGCTTTTAAGGGAGGAAACATGCTACGCATTCCGCAGAGTTGCATTCACACCCGTTCCACGCCTTTCTGGAACAAAGAAACGGCCCCAGCTGGCATTTTTAAACGTCACCTTGATACGGGCACGCGTCCGGGCGTTTACCCTCGCCTGTCGGTGATGCGTGGCGCAGTGCGTTATCTGGGCTATGCTGATGAATTTATACCTGAGCCTGACAGCGAGCTCGTCATTGAAGCGGGTCGTTTCGGCGTTTTCCCGCCAGAGAGATGGCACCACATTGAGGTGATGACCGACGACACCCTGTTCAATATTGAATTCTTTGTTGAACCTGAGGTGCTTAAATCCCTTTAAGCACCCGCCAACATGAAGGAAACTATGATGTTACGTATTCCTGAAAACTTTGTTCATACCCGCTCGACGCCGTTCTGGAATAAAGAGACCGCCCCAAAAGCGCTTTTTACCCATCACAACACCAAAGCCGGCGTGTACGGTCGGCTATCCGTCATGCAGGGTGCGGTGCGTTACTTTGGCTTTGCCGATGGCGACGCCACCGAGCCCGATCTGGAAGTGGTTATTGAGGCCGGTTCTTTTGGCATCTCCCCACCGCAAAAATGGCACCGCATTGAGCTTCTGACCGACGACACCTATTTTAATATCGACTTTTTCGCGGATCCTGCCGTCACGCTCAGCGGTGCGGGCATCGGTAAAGTGGTCAACACGCATAAGGAGTAAATAATGGGTAAGGCTACCTATACCGTGACCGTCACCAACAACAGCAATGGCGTGTCAGTGGATTATGAAACAGAAGCGCCAATGGAGCTGTTGATCCCGGACGTCGCGGCAGATGTCGTGAAGGATCTGGTGAACACCGTTCGCGCCTACGATACGGAAAATGAACACGAGGTATGTGGCTGGTAAGCTGAATCGCCCGGCACTGCGCCGGGCATGAGGGTTTAGTGTTTAAACATGATGTGCGGCATCTTTTTGACGAACTGAGTTGAAGTAAGTCAGAAGCTAGATAAAACCAAAGCATTAGCGCAAGACGAATCACTGCCTTATGAGGTTTTGAGTTGTTTTGCGCTAATTTTTTGCCCCAAGCATGCCCCACCGCCAAACTTTGCGTAGCTCCTTCCAGTTTCGTAACACGTCGCTTTACGCATTTCATCCTCATCAGCATAATCGCCACGAATCCGTTTGTAAGACTTAACCAGCGCGCGCTACTTTTTCTCCCTGCCCTATACTTTCAGTCTGACTGACTGGAGGTTTCTATGTGTGTACGTTTTGCACAAGCACAAACCCGTGAAGACTATCTGGCATATCTTGCCGATGAAGGCGATCGTGACATTGCATATGACCCGGAACCAATTGGCCGGTACAACGTGGCGCCCGGCACCAAAGTGCTGCTGCTGAGCGAACGCGATGAGCTATTACATCTCGATCCTGTGTTCTGGGGCTACGCGCCCGGGTGGTGGGATAAAGCGCCTTTGATTAACGCGCGCGTCGAGACGGCGGCCACCAGCAGAATGTTTAAACCTCTGTGGCAGCATGGCCGGGCGATCTGCTTTGCCGATGGATGGTTCGAATGGAAAAAGGAAGGTGACAAGAAACAGCCCTACTTCATTCACCGGGCAGACGGCCAGCCCATATTCATGGCAGCGATCGGCAGCAGGCCATTTGAACGCGGCGATGAAGCAGAGGGCTTCCTGATCGTGACATCTGCTTCTGACAAAGGACTGGTCGATATCCATGACCGTCGGCCACTGGTTCTGTCGCCGGAAGCTGCAAGGGAATGGATGCGTCAGGATGTAGGAGGGAAAGAAGCTGAGGAGATAATAGCCGACGGGATAGTCCCCGCCGACAAGTTTATCTGGCATGCCGTTACGCGTGCCGTGGGTAATGTGAAGAATCAGGGACCAGAACTTATAGAGCCCGTCACTTAACCACAGGAAGATCTGAAAACCGGGTGGTGTAGCGTGGAGAAAGCATTTCACGCTTCATCTGCCATTGCTGCTGTATACCCTGCCCGGCAAAATAGAGCGTGCCCTTTCCGTCCTTTGCATTCAGGTGATCCAGTACCTCCATTAACTTCTCACTACCAGCTCGGGGAGCACTGTCATCGAACAGGTTTAGTTGGGCCACGCCCTGGCTGAAGAAGTCGCCCAGCATGACACCCGCTTTCTGGTACCGGTGACCGTCCTTCCAGATTTTGTCCAGACACTTTACCGCGGCGTTGATGATGTCTCTGCTGTCCTGCGTTGGCGTGAGCAGTCTTACCGATGCGCTATTTCCGTAATACGGCTCATTAAGGGCAAATGGAGAGGTCTTAACGAAGGCGGATATAAAACGGCAATACTGGTGCTCGCCGCGAAGCTTCTCAGCACCACGGGCCGCGTAGCTGCAAATAGCCTGCCGCATTTGCTCATAGTCAGTAATGCGTTCGCCAAACGATCGGCTGCATACAATTTCCTGCTTCACCGGCGCGAACTCCTCCAGATCCAGGCATGGCTCGCCGCGCAGTTCCCGGACGGTTCGCTCCAGCACAACGTTAAAGTGTTTGCGAATGATCCATGTACTCTGCTCAGAGAGTTCCAGTGCTGTTTTGATGCCCATGGCGTTCAGCTTTTTGCTAATGCGACGACCAACGCCCCAGACATCCTCTACAGGAACGAGCGCCAGCAACCTCCGCTGTCGGTCGACGTTTGAGAGGTCAACCACCCCGCCGGTCTGCCGTTGCCATTTTTTCGCAGCATGGTTAGCCAGCTTCGCCAGCGTCTTGGTCTGGGCTATGCCGACACCGACTGTAAGATGCGTCCGCTGTAAAATAGTCGCGCGGATCTCTTTCCCAAATTCAGTCAGGTCCCGGCAGTTTCTTACGCCAGTCAGGTCGCAAAAGGCTTCGTCTATGCTGTAAATTTCCACGCGGGGGCTCATTTCTTCCAGCGTAGTCATTACCCGGCTGGACATGTCTGCATAGAGCTCGTAGTTGCTGCTGAAGCACACAACACCAGCGCGCCGGAATAATTCCTTCTGCTTGAAGAACGGCTCACCCATCGCTATCCCGGCTGCCTTTGCTTCTGCGCTACGTGCTATTACGCACCCGTCATTATTGGACAGAACGACAACAGGCCGCCCGCGCAGGTCTGGTCTGAATACCGTCTCGCAACTGGCATAAAATGAGTTCACATCGACCAGGGCAAACATCACATCACCGGATTGTCGTCTACCCACACCGGGCTAATGGTATGAGTCACCACACCAACAAAGCGAACGTCATCTAATGCCTCGCCTTCTATGGCCTCACCATCATCAGTGATCAGCGCATCACCGGCCCAGTATGCGTGCTGCTGGCGTCCGCAAAACCAAATGAGCAATATGTCTCCGCGCTTAAGCAACGTTGAGTTCTCAATGACATCGTAGCCGTCCTGCGTTTCGACAATGCTCGCAGAAGGAGGAATGAATGGCTCTGTGGCCGAAACAAAGTCGGCATGAATGCCTGCTGCAGATGACGGTAATCCCATGATGCCCCCATTCACTGTATGTACATACAGTATAGAAGGTACTGATGGTTTTTAATAGATGATCTATCATCATCTTGGTGCTAAACTCATCGGCATTATAAATGTGTTTCACAAACAAATGCTTAATACACATTTAAATAAATGTTTTTTTAATTAATAACGGCGGATATTATGCTGACAATAATTTCTAATAATCTTGTGAGGGTTGCAGCTTTGCTAAGCGCTTTCGGTTTAATTTATGGGCATAGCGAAGGTAATAGTATTATGTATTTAATAGAGATTGTCATGATAGCTATGTGGCTGCAAATGGATTACAAAATAATCATATCTTTAATTAAAAAATAAACCTGACATTCTGAATTATATGAAAAAAGAAAAGCTTTACGGGATTGAGGCGCTTAGAGGAATTGCAGCTCTTGTGGTCGCGATTGGTCATAATCGAGGTTTGTTTGGCCATGTAGAGACAGGTTCATTCATGGACAGACTAACTGCAAATGCAATATTTGGAGTTGAAATATTCTTCATAATAAGCGGGTTTATTATTTCATATTCCACAAGAAACATAAAATCACCATCATTGCGTAACACAGCGTCATTCCTTGTTAAAAGAATATTTAGAATATATCCTGTTTACTTTGTAATACTTGCTGTTTATGTAGCCCTGTTTTACAGGAACATTTACACCGGCATTCCAGAGGGTGGTGCTTTATCAACAGTAAATATCATTAAGTCTTTCTTCCTTATACCGCTAGACTGGAATTCCTTACCTCCATATTATGGATGGGGAGCAATAATTGTTTCATGGTCTTTAGCTTATGAAATGTATTTTTATATTGTATTTGCACTATCAATGTCAATTAGTATCAAATATAGGGCTTTGATTGCATCTATTGTACTGGTGAGCGTTAGTGTTTTATTGCCTGTGATATTCAATGGTAATTTTACCATCGACGCACAAAGATATTATTTCAATGGTGGTTATTTATTATCTCACTTTGGGTTCATAGGAAACCCAATTGTTTTTGATTTCATTCTTGGGATGATAATTGCACAAGCACTTCCATTAATCAATAAAGTCAAAATAAACAACGGAATAATTAACAGCATTGCAATAGCTTTGCTAGGATTTTCTTTTGTGTTTTGGCTGAATGGAATTTCAGAAGGCCATGGGTTAACCAAATCTGCATATATTGCTTTTACGATAGTATCATGCGTTATAATTCTTGAAAGAAATTCAGTTTTTGTTTTTAACAAGATGTTAATATCATTAGGTACAATATCTTACTCGCTATATTTGATTCACGTTCCAGTAATAAAATACATAGAGCTTTACGGTCAGACAATAGGGCTTAACACTGATATTAGATCATTGCCTCTATATTTATCATCTTTAACAATATCTGTTTGCTTGTCGTATGTGATATTCAACGTAATAGAAAAACCTTTCATCAATGCAGGGGCAAGGATAGCCAAAAAGATTTCTGGATAAATGTTAGGCGTCTTTCGACGCCTTTCCGTTTAGAATGCTGTAGCGCAGAACTCTCCACTGCCTACAGCTACGCCTCTCACCTCAATGTACCAGTATCCAGTATCATTAGCAGTTGGATAGTCAAATGTCATGGTAAGAGCCCTTCCCATAGGGGACATTGATATCTCATTTACCGGATCGCCAGGTCCAAATATCTTTTGCAATGGCATATTTGGCGCAAAACTACCTGATGCATATTTGATGTTGTTAGGCACAGTCATAATCTTCAGTGAGGCTATTGATGGCATTGATGTGTTACTACTTCGAAATGTTTCTGTTAATGCCAGATCCGTCCCAATTGCGTTTTTATATCCAGCCCACTTAACTAACCCATTTCCAACAGTACCGCCCACGCAACGTAGTGTTATCTCAATAATCCCACAGTCGAAGAAATCAGTGTCGTTATTAAACATCATTCCGTAAAGGGCCTTAGGTAATGGGAACGTAGCACCGTTCAGTCTTATTGCTGATGGCGGGCCACCTGCCTCATTATTTCCTTTGTGAGGTACCGTCTGACGATAAACCTCGTCTGTGCCTCTTAAAACCTGGTTTCCAGAATAATCATTTTGAGCTACCGAAAGCGCTACAGGTCGGACAGTTATACCCTGAATAAACACGTCGTTAGTGCTTCCAGTATCCTCCCGCGTCTGGAATGTTATCGTCTTCCACCCTCGGCCAACAAGGCTACCTACAATTCGTGGTAACCCGCTTAATTTACCTCCAGATCTATCCCTCATCTGAATCTGAAAAGGCTGACCAGATCTGGTGTCGATGTAACGCGAACTTCTCGGGTTTACATCGTCATAATAAGGGGGATAAACACTACCGTGAACCTGCTCAGAAGTCATTCCGCAAACCACATCAAGGTCTGACCACTGCCCTATCACATCTACTTCAGCAGCATCAGCATCAAGGTAAAATGAAAATGATATTCTTGTCGGAGTCCCTGCAACCATTCTCCCAACAATCTTCTGAAGAATGAATGATCCATCGTTATACAGAGTTTCGAAACTACCAAGTGCGTCATAAAAACCGACTGTGTCACTTTGCATTGAAGGCCAAAAAAATGTTTCTTGCGAAAGTGGTTTATAGGCAGAAAGCACACCTCCAGCAAGAATAAAACCGGCTACCGCTTCGCCAAGCTTTGAATATCCAGCAGAGTTAAGATGAGTTCCGTCAGCCTCTACAGCACCCTGCGGGATGTAATAGAGTACTTCGTTTGCATTCATGTAAGCGCAGCCAAATACCGTAGCCATGCTCTTTGCCTGCTGAGCGAATTTCTGGAATAGTGGGTCAGTTCTCCCGGTGCCGCCCGATGCGCAAGCCATGATTACAACACCACATCCCCAGTCAATGTAACGGCGAATAAGCAACTCCATATACTGCATGTATTCTTCATGGGTGCTATTGATGGGGTCTGCATCATTTATGCCATACATCAGGAACACAACATCTGCGTTAGGATTGGTTGTCCAGTATTCATAACCTTCTTTTGCTGTATGGCCACTCACCCCCTGATTAACTACCGTCACAGGGATTCCTGAAACGTAATTCATAAACACGCCGAGCCTTGCAGGGTATTCAATCGTGGCATGTGTGATAGTAGGGTTTACTATGGCATCAGCGCCCGTTGGTGGGACGACATCGGTGGAAGTTGTGTCCATGCCAGCTGTAATAGAATCGCCCTGGCATACGATCTTGACGCTTTGCTTTGTGCGACATTTGTATTGGAACTGCGCAAGCAGCTTTATGTTACGTTCGCGATATTGCGCACTCAGGACGTCCTCAAGTTTTTTCTGTACTGTTCCTCCAAGCGTGGTGCCGACCATCCCTGCACCTGCAGCAGACTCCAAATCACTTCGCAGAGTGGCATCTCCTACACTGAGCCACTTTCCTATCCCTACTCCACCAGTAGAATCTGGCGTTGAACCTGCAGGAACGTCTTTTGGAAATTCACCATCCCAGCGGTAGTATTCGCCTGTCGCTTCAAGGCGCAGAACCTGGTTAGGCAGAGTGAGATTGTTTCCATCTTCGAAGCTGTCGAGTGTAATGTACCCAAAAGTTGAAATAGCCTGTTGAGCTACCCAGCGCAAGCCCTCGATCGTGTAATGTTTTTTGCCAAATCTGTCTTCGTACTCACGCTGCAGTGAAGTGACAAACTCGTCAATTTTCCCTGCGTTAAATTTCAGGTCGCGATATGATTCGCTTGGTACAGCGTTTTGAGTTGGTTGAGTAGCCATATTAATTCCATAAAAAACCCGGCGCAGTGACCGGGTTGGGGTGATCGGGATGGGTCTTATTGGTAAATCAGATCGCTATACTCAGCGACGGTCAGAGATACCGTGTTATCTGTGTTCGGTTTGATGCTGTTGACCGTCCATAGCTGACTGTCCAGTTCCTCCACGGTCGCTATGAGATAGCGTGACGGGAGCTGCACAGTGTCTCCGTTCCAGATATTGAGCTGAATGTTGGGTATTGCTGCGGTGAAGCCGTACTTTGTATCGCTGCGGGCCGTCGCCGGATAGCGCAGCGTCGGGTTACCCAAGCTGTCGGTGACAAGGACATACATCGAACCGGTGAAGGTGATCGGCTCGCTGGTATCGAAGTCATTCCCGGAGCGGCCGGTGACGTAACCACCCTGCTGGTTGCTGTCGTAGATGTCAGGCATCTGAATGACGCTGCCGACCTGTATTATCCCGTCCTCAAAAACTTTGGCGTTCATCTTCACGCGCGAGTAGATCAGGCGTTTGGTTTCGCGCAGAGCTCGCTCCCGGGCCTGATACTCGTTACGGAAGCCGACTATCTCCAGCTTGTTTGGGTTCTCCGCTTCCTGCTCGACGATGGCGCCATTCAGCACGCGGTAGTTGATGTACGTCTTGTTGTTCGTTGTGGGGTGGACGTATGACACCTGCACGCCGTCATAACCGCCTGGGAGAGTGGCCTCGTACGTCATTTTGTACTCGTCCGTCTTCATGTTGGCCCGGTTGAATACTGCCGCCGGGTAGTCAACCTTCTGATCGCGGGTAAACGTCAGCACGCCATCGTCCCAGTACGCCACAACCGACGCAGCATTGCAGATCGCCTGCACGCGGTCTCCCAGTGAGTCGTTCTCGTCGTCGAACGTGTAGTCGAAGTAACCCAGCCGTTCATCCGGCAGGCTTTCGGCGATCGAGTACAGCCCATACAGGTCAATGCTGCTTACCGGCTGCTCACCCATGATGAGCCAGGTGTGCGCAACCGCATCAGCGAACGAGCGCGACGGCCGCAGAGTGTAATCCACCGTCTGTGTGTCGAGGTCGTACGTGATGGTATGACGCGTCACCAGCGCGTTATATTTGCGCTCACGGCTGCCCAGGGCATTCTCGGTCGCCCGGACTTTTACGCGCACCAGCGTGTCGGTCGGATGAACGACGTTTGCTCTGATGTTGATGCTGTGGATCTCTTCAACCTTGAGCAGTGACGCGTCACCGGAGTTATCCGTGCGCTGGAAGCTGACCGCGTATTTCCCGAAGCCGCCGGTCGGAGTGATCTTATCAGTGCGATAAAACACCTCACTCGTCGACTGGTGCGGCGTCGTCTGCCGGTACGTAAACGTCTGCTGCGTGCCCGGCACCTGGTTGTAGTCGTCGTCGATTTTCCAGATGACAACCTTCCAGTTGGTCTCTTTCTTCCCGCCGAGGCTGGACTGAGTATGCAGCCACAGCTGCGTTGACTCGACCGGGGAAAAGAACGGCCCAACCACCAGCGCCTCGTTATCGTTGAGGATGAACTTCGTGGTGTTGATCGTGGCATTCGCCGGGATGTCCTGCGGACCCTCCAGCTGGTTCATCGTGAACGTGTACCAGCGCACCGGGTTCACCACTGCGCCATCGTTTGTTTCAACGGCGGAGATCAGCGTGCCTGAGAATGTAGCATCGGTAGTAACGGTTCCGGAGGCCGTGCTGTACGTCACGTTGATGGTGAAGGTCACCGCGTGCGGCAGCACCAGCCCCATGAAGTAATCGAACTCAGCCTGCTTAACGATTTTCATCGCTATCTGGCCGCCGGAATACGTTCCGCTGACCACCGTGTTTGCCGTTGCTGTTTCGATCGGGAAATCGCTGGCTTCGTTCTGCCCAGGAACCTCCTGCCCATCGACGTCATCGAACCCGTAACCTTCGACGATCTGCGGGATTACTTCGCCTGGCTGGAAGAACTGGAACTCGGCGCCGGCCAGAGAGCCCAGACTGGATTCTGAGTAGCGCACGGACTCGTAGTCGTACTTGCCAATCCCGATGCACATCCACTCTGTAACGTACTTCAGCCCGCCGTCTGTAGACGTCTGGTGAACGTATTCAAATACCGATTCCTGAATCAGATCCGGGAAAGAACGGATTTGGCCGTAGATATCCGGCTTGGCTTTGTAGACGCGCGCCGTGTTTGTCTGACCGGTCAGGCTATTGTTCGGTGAGTCGACGGTATTACCGCCGTTGTTCGCGATTGCCGGCTTCGGCGCCAGGAACGAAAAAACCTGCCCGACTATCTTGAACAGGGGACTAATGAGCGGAAGGGATTCGAGGCTTTTAGGCTGGTCAAATATCTGGACCGTATCAAACTCGCCCAGCTCAAACGCCAGCTCATCATCGTCGCCCAGCTTTACGCCGTTGCGGACGATCAGCAGATCGCGGTGAAAGGTAGCGTCATTGGCCGCCAGCCAGTCATAAAAAAGGGTGCCGTTTGGCACCCTGCAACGCAGCTTGGGCGTTCCTGGAAAATTCGATATCTCAACCAGCGCCATATTCAAAAAACTCCACTTTGGTGAATGCCCGCTGAATGACCAGCAACGAGTCCATGCGCACGCTTCCGTTCTCTCCACGCGAGTGCAGCGCCTGACGGTTCAGTACCAGGCCAACGTGTGCCGGTTGCGTGCCGCGGTACCCGACGAATATCCCGCCCTCGACCGGTTTATCGACCTGGCGCCAGAAGACGACGTCGCTCTGATAACAGGTGAAGAAGTCCTCCCCGGCTTCGTAGTCCGGTGTCTGGTGCAGCTCAATGCCGATGACGTGACGGTAATACAGGACCACCAGCCCCCAGCAATCGACTTTCTGGAACGAGCAGGCCCGGTTAGCCCACGGCACGCCGATCATCCTGCTAATAAAATCAGAGGTACTGAAGGCCAGTGTATTCCGTTGGGTCATAGAGCCTTCCGATGTTGTTGTTGAGCGGATTGGTGACAGACAGAGTGACCGATGCGGCGTCGGCATCTATATCCACCGTCTTGACGTAAAGTTGCCACGACTTAATCGGCACCGACACATCGCCGCTGTCGAAGATCTGCCGCGTGGCCGTGATGGCCGTCAGCCGGGCCGCGCCCTTCCACTGCTTCATAAGCGCTTTGATATCCGACGACAGCCGCCCTAACTTCACTGTCGCGTCAATCACTGGCGTTCCGCTCTGCTGGCTCTCTTCGATTTCAAAGCGCGCTGGCGTGTACGACTGGCCGGCGAGCGTCTTCGGGAAGAACTGTTTATCGACAAGGCGGACATAGCCAAAAGACGGATGGTAGAAAGTTATGGTGTCGTACAGTCCGCGCGTCGGGCGCTGCTGCTTATAAGCTCTGAATGTAGGCATTACGGCACTCTCGGAAGCGATTCTGGGTCGCGACCGTCCGGATAGCCAGTCACCACGATATCAAGCACTGAAGGCCATGGCGGCGGCAACTCAACAATTACGTCGTCGAATTCGTCGTCAGCGTTGTAGAGGTGGTTCGCGATAACTGTCCCCGTCCAGGTCACCAATCCGCCGTCGATACTTGTTTGCACTGGCATCTGCGTGAAGTGAAGCTCCTGCAATTGCAGGCCACTGCCGCCAAGATTGATATTCATCCGGAACCAGTTAAGGCCCCGGTTGAGATAGTTCGGGCTGCGCAACCACTGCTGGAATGCGCGCTCCTGCGCCAGCGTGAATATCCACGTCAGCGACCAGGTCACTTTCAAGTCGTCGGTTTGATTCTCGAAGATAGCCGGGCCGACCGCTGGTTGATCGGTCTGGAAACCGGTATCGAGCGTCATGTTTTTGCTGGCCTTCTGCGCCAGCGGCAGCCAGCCGGGGTAATCGATAATTGCCATTAACTTTGACCCCTCGGCGTGCGCTTAACATTGAAATTGCTGGTTATACCCTGGCTAATTGGGCCACCGTTATTGAGGTCTGCGATAACCGTTGTAAGCGTTAGCGAGCCGTCCTGATTCATCGTGCTTTGCTGATCAACGGTGGCAGACGTGTAGTTTTGGACGATGTTGTTGACTACAAACCCGCCACCACCCTGCATATCCTTGTTGCTGATGACGCTACCGTTGTCGCCGGGGATCATGTACTGCTTGCCGGTGCTGGCCCGGTAAATCTCCGGCATCCCGCCCTCGCCAACCTGGTACATTGAACCCGCAGATACCGGGCCGCCATTCTTCCTTGCGCCAGCAACAGCCAGCGTCTTCGACAACCCTACGGTTGAAGCTATCCCTGACATTGCTGGAACTGAGTTCGCACCGAAGGAGGCCAGACTTGCAAGGGCAGCCGCTGGAGCCCATGCAGAAGCGAGAATTGCTGCCTGCGATGCGCCTGCCGCCGTTGCTGCCGCCCCCATGGTCTGCCCAATGATGAAGTTTTTAAGCGCCTCGACGCCTACCTGGACAAGCGAGTTAACAACGCTGTTGAGCATCGTATTTCCGAGAGAACGCATAGCATCCTGCGCTGACATCGTTCCGGTGATCAGCCCGGTTAACGCATTGGATGCATTGCCTGAAAACGCATCCACCGCGCTTGTCAGCATTTCATAACCAAGACCTTGCTGGCTGAGCAATTGCCACTGAGCGGCTGTCATCTGCTCATTGAACTGGTTTTCCTGCGCAGTCTTTAAGGCAAGGTACTGGGCATCGGTAGCTGCCTTTGCAGCAACGAACTGATCGTAATTTATTTTCCCTTTTTGGTAACTTTGCTGGAGTATCGCCTGTTCCTGCTGCTGATATTGCTGCATCAGGGCTAACTTCTGGTTATTTTCGTTCACCAGTTGTTGTACCGGGTCAACTTCGGCTCGGGCAGAAGCTACCGGATTGACTGTGGCCTGGGCGTTAATCTTGGCGAGGTTATTCTGGTGCTCGAGCGCCATTTTCTCCGTGGCAGCGTTATACTCCTTGAGGTCTATTTTCCCAGCGTTCAGTGCGGCCTTCAGATTTTGCATGGATTCGGCGTAGGATTTATTTTCCGCCTGCAAAGGCATAGCCTTGAGTGCTTCCGTAACCCCTTTGGCTGCCGCTGATGCATCCCATGCTTTTGCTGCATATTCACCGGCCTTTTTGATTTGCTCCTGGGTTGCAGAATTCCCCAGTGACTGCTGAGCACGTAATATGGCCTGCTCTCTGCTTAGCTCCTCCGTTGAATCGGCAGCGAGTTCTGACTGCTGCTTCAGGTTAGCCAGCTTCTGAGCAATGGAATCAGCTTGTGTTGCAGATCTCTTGCCCTGTGATTCTGCTTCAGATGCAGCTTTCTTACGCGCCTCTTCCGCTTTCTGAAGATCATAGTTTTCACCGGCCAGTCGTTTGGCGGCTGCGATCTGGTTAACGTTGTTGGTCGCCTTGGCTGCTTCCATCCCCGCTTTTGCAACGGCGCGCTGCCGCTCATCCTGAATCTTCAGAAGCTCATTCTGTTCTTCAAGGTTCAGAATTATTTTGTCGCCAGCATCCGTCGGAGGAGATATCTCAAGTGCTTTCGGATTGAAGTTTTGCCCGGCCTGATTGGCCCGGTTGATTTCATTCGCGGTATTACCAAACGCTTTTGCTACCGCGCCCTGTACCCTTTCGAGAGTAGTGCCTTTTTCAATGAGGCTGTCATGCACACCCATTGATGTGAGCATGTTGTTATTGAGCGTATTCTGTGCAATGTCGCGCGTGCGAATGGTATCGGCGAGTTTATCTTCCAGATTTGCACGGTCACGCTGTTTCTTGTTGATCTCATCCGTCAGGCGCGCGGCAATTTGCAGCAGCCCGTTCCCCTGTTCGATGGTGGTTCCGAACTGTTTACCTTTCTGAATGTAATCGTCGCGTTTTGCGGTCAGGTCTTCGATTTCACTACTCAGATCTGAAAGTGCATCCTGCTGACCTTTGATAGCCACGTTAGCATCAGCAATAGAACCGCGCAGTGCAGTGTTGCTCATGACCTTCATGGAGCCATTAAGTTTGTCCAGACCATCGGCAAACGCGATTGCTTCCTGCTTCGCCTGTTGCGATTTCTGCCAGAAATAGAATATGGCCGATGCCGCCAACATTGCCGCGCCAGCCGGGCCGCCGATGAGTGACAGCGCGCCTCGGGCAAGTCCAATGCCAATTGATGCAGATCTTGCCGCCGCCGCCGCGCGTGTCTGCGCTGCCGCCTGTGCAATCTCCGCTTCTGCAAGAGATAGCGACGCTGTTGTGGCCCGCGTTTTAGCTGACACCAGCGCATCCATCGCCAGCATCTCGGCTGCACTACCTTTAGCGACATTATATTCAGCCTGCGCCAGCGCCAGCGAAGAAAGAGCCGCCTCTTTATCGGCTACGGCTTTGCGCTGAGTGGACGTTGCTGAAAACAATGCTGCCTGTGCAGCCTGAGCATCAGCCAGTATTTGCTGGCGTGTCGCCGTGATGCTTTGCACTTTTGCTGCGGTGCTCTGGACAAGAGCGCCGACATATCGGGAGCCAATAACTCCAGCCAGAACCAGAGCGGCAGTCGTGCTTGCGTCAATAAAGCCTTTCATTGAGTCAGAGTTCTGACTGAATTTAAGCATCGCATCAGCTGATGCGATCAGACCGTTGGTGAATCCCTGAATAACTCCGGTTTCACCTTCGAAAGCGACCAGAATGGCGGTGATTGCCGTTTTGATTCGAACACTCGCATCGACCAGGTTATTCGACATGCCAGCGGCGGCAGCCGTGTTCGCCTCAAGTGACTGGCGCAAACCCTCTGTGAGTTGTTTGGCGGTTAACTTTCCGGCAGCACCCAATTCGCGAATCTGCGCGCCGGTCATTTTACTGGCGGCCGCAATATCGTTAATGACGGATGGAATTGCTGAGGTAATGGTTTCCCACTGATCCGCCGCCACCTTGCCGGTATTGATGGACTTGGAGAAGGCATCAATTGCGTTGTTTGCGCGATCAGCAGAGGTGGCATTTTTCACGAACGCATAGGACATTGAGTCCTGCACATCGATAGCCTGGTTTGTCGTGTACTGCATGCTCCGTAGGCTGTCAGCCGTGCGGATGTAAAGCTCCTGCGCCTCCTGCAAAGAACGATATGTGCCGTTTGCAGTCGTAAGCAGGCGCTGCTGCACCATTTCGAATTCGGCCTGGCTGGACGTCGCCATTTGCACGCGCTCGGCCATTTCCTGATACTTCTGCACCAGGCCAGCCATTTCACGCAGCGCCGATGCAGCAATTACGCCTTTGATGGCAGATGAGAGCCTTGAAAGACCAGTATCAAGTGCGTCAGCCGCCTTATTCGTTTTGTTGAAGCTCTGCTCCATGTTGTCGAGAGCTTTATCAGCCTGGCGCTGCGCCTTGAGCAAGCCAGATACATCGGCCTCAATGTCGTAATAAATCTCACCCGCTTTTTCAGCCATCATTAGCTCCGGCAATAAAAAACCCGCCGAAGCGGGTTAACTTTTTCTTTTTGAGGACTTTTCGCGCTCAATCATTTCCTGCCACCGGCGATCGTCATCATCCATAACAGCGTCGTACTCTTCCCTGGTGAAGCCTTTCTGGTCAGGGTATTTGGCGTTAAGCATCATGGCGAATTCGGTCATGGTAAGGTTTTCAGCCTCTTCCCTGCTGATCCCGAAATGGTTTCTCGCCGCCATGATGTATTCAGTAGCGTGAAACTCCGGCGTCGTTTCCTTGCTTTCGTGCTTCTGCAATTTACGAACCTTGGCCCGTCCGATAACGCCATGCATGATCAGCGACTGAGCTATCAGAATAAGGTTCTCCGGCGGCAGCGCGCCACGGCGCCATACAAACGTTCGCCGTCCAGTGCGTGATGGCTCATGCCAGCCTGTCAGCTCTGAAACGTCCTCGTCACAGCAGGATTGGATGACATTAATGGCCGAGAGAAGCGCCTCACGCACAAACGCGGCAGAGCCAGCTGCATCAAGTGCCCACCGAGGCAGGGAAACATCGCCGAAGTAATGAGCGTAAAATCTGCGCTGATGCTCTGGTATCGCACTGTGAATCTCTCTCGCCGCTTCAAGCATCTTTGCCACATCGTCATTGAACAGCGAATAGAAGGTGCGGACGATATGCTCTGGCTCGCCGATCCGAGTCATGTTACGGAACGATGGGCGGAAGAAGTATTCACGGCCGCCAGCACCAATCAGGCACTCGCCAATTTCTTTCAAAGGGGTCATATCGTTCTCCATAACCATTATCAAGGGCAGCAAGCCGCCCTTTGTAGTGATTACGGTGCGGCAGTCACGGTCACAGCACAGGTGTCGGTGAAATCACCGTCAGCAGTGGTGGCCGTAATAGTCGCGGTGCCCTCAGCAACTGCTGTCACCAGGCCGGTTGAACTGACGGTGGCGATGGATGGCGCCGAAGTCGTCCAGGTGATCGCTTTATTAGTCGCATCGGTTGGCTGAACCGCGCCGCTGAGTTGCTGGGTTGCTCCAACGACCAGAGAAGCAGTTGCAGGAGTTACTTCAACGCCAGTGGCCGCGATAGAATCAGCGACTTCAAACACGACAGTGTCGGCGTCGTAGACCTTCCACTCGCCGGAGAAAGTGGAGATATCGTTGGTACCGAAGTCACCAGACCATGAAGTGGTGTTCATGTAGCCCTGGATATAAGTACCGGCGTTCTCACCAGCAAAGTCGAACCGCACCCACAGGTTAGGCTGACGGCCTGCCTGCACTTCGTCAAAGATGTACTTCGACAGACGCCACGCGCCGATCTCGTTATCTTTATCAGACTTGCGAAACTCCCCTTCGCCGGAGATCGTCAGATCCATGTTGTTGACCAGGTTCTCCACCAGCCCTTTAGCATCATCTGCCTCGGAGTTGATGGTGTTCATCGAATAGTCGATGCCCTTGGTCGTCATAGCGCCGAGACGCTTCCACTCGGAAGGCGCTGGCACTGCATCGGGGCAGCCAAAGGCCATGCGTAACACAGCTACTTTCCCGATCAGCTTGCCAAAATCATTAGCACAGCCTTGCATGTGTACCTCTCAAATAAAAAAGGCCGCCGGATGGCAGCCTGATGGGTTGGTGATTGGGTTATTCGCCGTAAACGCACATGAACTGGAGTCGGAAGACCAGGCGGCCCTCTTCGGTCAGGATAGGTGCAGGCATATTGCCGAGGTTTTGAATAAGGCCAAGGCATTCGTCGGTAATGTCGTTCTGTTCGACATAATTGATGATTTCCTGAGCCTTTTCAGCGGCTGCTCGGCGTTTATCCTTGGCGGAGATGATATCCACCAGCACGTAGTGGTCAGACCCGAGGTCATTTCTGATGTCGGTACCGCCGTTAGGCCGGAACACGATGAAAGCGTCGGTTAACTTCGTTGTGTCGTCCCATGCCAGCAACTGAACAATGAAGCCAGTGGTAAGCCCGGCATCAACGAAGTAGTTACGCACGCGCTCATACATGGCAGGTGTCATACTGAAAGCTCCTTGCGCATTACGGCATCAATCTGGCTGCGGGTGTCTTCAAAGCCTTTAGTGAGGAACTCTTTCTGCGCGGTTGCGCGGCGGAAGGTTTGCGGCACGTTCGGATCGTGTACGAAAACAGCGTAGTTCGCCGTGTAACCCACTCGCCCTGTCAGTCTAACGCCGTTGTTTATTAACTCCCGATACTGGCTATTAAGCAGCGTTGAGGTGTCGATCGGGGTGTACAACGCAGCCTGTGAGCTGCCGATTATCATTGCTGACTGTAGCGCCCTGACAACCTTTCGCCCTTTCACGTCGTTAATGATGCGATTTAGCCCGGCTTTCGACTGCTTAACGCCGCGCACTTTGATGCCCATGGCTACACTCCCGTAATTATCGCCCAGTCATCTGCCAGACCGTCGAGAGTGTCGTTCCAGCGCGTCACGTGACGGACCTCATCAGCACCTGCTACGACCGGATCCGGCTCAGCGCTCACACCAATCATGATGTAGTCGCCCTCATCGGCCAGTGCGTATGCCGTGAAAAAGGTGTTCTTAACGACAACCTCTTTACCGATGGAGCCGAGCTTTGCAGACAGGCCGCCGATGTAGTCGCACATGATGGTTTCAGGCGGTTCGTATGGGTCGACAGGATCGCCCCACTCGTCATTACCGCCCGCGCCTTTACGCCATATCGTGCACGGCTTGTTGTATGACCATGAAGCAGTAGACGACATCAGCCCTCCTTCCAGCGCAGCACCTTCGCGCCAGTCGCCCGGATGCGCTCACAATTGATATGCCACTCGCCGTTTGATTTCACGTAGCCGGTAGTCTCCCGCCCGGTGTCGGTCATCACCCATACTCGGGTGAATGAGCGCGGGAGTCCGTGCTTAACAGATTTCCAGTTCATGAATTGCGCCCAATAAAAAACCGCCCGGAGGCGGTTGGTCGTTTGAAGTCTTGTTATCTGCCATGGTTTCGGTGATAACCGAACCTCACCTCTGCTGATTTTCTTGCCGCAGCGGCATCAAGCAGGTTATCGAATGAGCCAAGAGACACATCCTCTCCTTCATCGCCAATGGTGCTTTTCCAGGTTCCATATCGCTTATCCCACCTAACGCCGATAATCCCAGATGAATTTGACGAAGGAGTTTTACGATTTCTGGCATTACCCTCAGCATCGACGAGACGCAGATTGGATATCCTGTTATCCCGCTTATCACCGTTAATGTGGTCGATAAAGATTTCTGGGTGCTCATTGTAGTGAATCGCCCAGACAACACGATGAAGCCTGTAGCATCGCTTATTAAGCTTGAATACCAGGTATCCCCTGCGATTCTGAACCCCTACAACAGTGCCAGCATAGCGAGTGTTCCAAATTTTAGAATCTCGCTCGCTTTTGAAATGCTCTAAAGCGCGGGGCTTCCATTTAACAACGCCAGTAAGTGCATCGTAATCAAGCAGCTTTCGCAGGTAGTCCACAGGAAGATTTTTTTCTGTGCAGATATCCATGTAACCCTCGTAGCAAGGTCGCGTAGATTGAGGTTGCGGCAACAGAGTTTACGATCTCTGCTTTCGGTGATCAGCCTAGCCGCGTGGATATTTTATCAGCACTAACACCCACCAACAACGAGAAACAACCCTACTTTCTGACCGACATCAATGGGTAATCCTGATGTACAGCCAGACGTATCCAGCGCCAGCAGCGCGTCACGCATGTTGAGCACGCTCTCGCCGTAGTCAAACGAGCGAGAGGCACCGGACGGAGCGCCCTGCGACTTAATCCGCTGCGTGTACGCCGTCAGAGCCATCAAGGTGACTGCGTACACTTGGATGAGCATCAGATCGCAATCGTCGTAACCGGCGGCAATCAGGCAGGGTTCTATCTTCGCCAGCTTGCACAGGTAGGCGTCGATCATGAAGTCAGGAACGGTGGTATAGCCAAGCGCAGACAACTGCTGTTTAACCTGCGCCGCCGTTATCTGCACTACAGCCATGTTTTATACCCTCCTGAGTAACCCAATTCACCGAGGAACGCCTGCACGTCTGCCGCTGTGATTGGGTCAGCCATGGTTATTTCGCCTTCTTGATTGCTTCCGCCAGTGCTGCTTCGGCATCGTCGGCGCGTTTTGTTTCTGCTGCCAGTGCGTCAGCATGAGCCTTGTCTTTAGCTTCACCATCGGCGATTAGCTTTTGGTTCTGCTCCAGTGCGTCGGCGAGTTGCTTTTGAAGGGCCGTCAGATCTGTCGCAGGAGCTGAAGGAGTAGCCACTTCGAAGGTAAGCTTCTCGCCTTTCTTCTTGTCGGTTTCCTTCGCCTTGCCAGCGCTGATCCAGCGCTCAGCCGTTGCGTCGTCAACATCCACCACCGAACCAACCTCCAGTTTGCGGAGATTGGCACCGGCGTGCAGGTTACTTGCCACGATTTCTACCAGTGCCATGATTTATCCTTAGCTTGATGCGTGAATGACGGAGTATTTGTTGTTGATGTCCTGCTTGACCATCAGCCCCATTGCACCCCAGGTGCGCCAGATGTAGTCGCTGTTGTACTCCGGTCGGGGGGAGGCAACGGTACCGATAGCCTGGCCGACGATCGGAGCGATAACGCCAGCGCCCAGTGGCACGATGACGATTTCGTTACCTGACAGCTGGCTGTCTTCTTTAATCGCCGCAACACCGGTCAGCTTCAGGATTTCATCCATGATCGTTCCGGACTGGAAGTTGTCGGAGAAATAGCGCTCCAGGTTGGAGATGATTTCTCCGGATACGTACCAGGTTTGCTCTGCATACTGGTTGTTTACGCGACGCATCTGATCACGCAGTGCGATTGCCCCGGCGCGGATAGCCTGAGACGTTGCGGTACCAGAGGTGAAGTCGATGTTAAGGCCGGAAGCGCCAAGGTCGATCTGCGCTACACGCTCATCGTCACGCAGCCCTTTCCAGGTCAGGCCGTCGAATACTGCGAAGTTGCCAGCCTTATCGCGGAAGCCGTTGAAGATGTAGTCAACGTAACGACGCTGAACGTCTTCAACCGAACCACGCTGCGCATCAGCCTGCGACTGCAATGCCTGCGGGCTGTTGAAGATTGGATCACGCCATTCGAACTTAAAGCCCGAGTCGTGGATAGGCACCATGGTGCCATCGAAGGAATAGCTACGAGCATCGAGTGCCGCGCCGACCTGTCCGGACATGGAAGTGTGAGCCCAGCCGCGTCCACCGGTACGAGCGTAGTCGTAACGAGACTGTTCGATTCGAACGGAGCGAGAAAGCGGCATTAGATCGTTCAGCAGAGTGAACTCGGTATTCGGCTCGAACTGCTGAAGAACAGTTGTGTCGAAAGCGCGATACAGGCGACGAATATCGTCAACTGCGTTCACCGCATCAAGATAAGGAGCGTTTTCTGCATCGCCACGGAACTGAGTGCGCGCCAGAAAATCAGCTGCTGCCTGAGCACTGGCGTTTCGCTCAAGTTCGAGAGCGCGCCATTGCGCCTGGTTTACCGCGAGGTTACCGGTCTTCTCGCCGATAGACTTGGAGAATACAAACATTCAGTGCTCCTTATTTGAACACAACGCGAATCAGATCGCCCGCCACCGCAGTGACTGCTTTATCTTCTTCGACATAAGCGAATACGGCGGCATCATCTACAACCGCAGTGATCTGACCGTTGGCTACTGCAACCGGCTGGCCTTTGGTGTAAGTGCCCGCTGCTGCTCGCACATTTAGGAACATGCCAGGCAGCGGATGAATACCAACAACCAATTCATTGGCTGGGATTGCGTCATCAACACTCAGGCAGCGCAGGTAGTCTTTGTTTGCCACATACTTGATGGCGGATTCTGCCCCGACCACAGAGGCCGTGAACTTGTCAGCAGTACTGAAGAAGCCAACTGTACCAGGCAGAGTCGATGCAGCCGCCCCGCCTTCACGGTTAAGCAGCGGATTAGGGAACACGCCGCCGGCGTGGATAATATGCTTTCCGTCTTTAGCCATTTTTTACTCCGGCATTTCGCTGACTGATTGGGTGTTGGTTGCCTGATGGCGGAATGCACCGTTCAGGCCGAAAGATGTCTGGCACTTGGCGTACATGGCGTCGAGCGCCTTACCGTCCAGATCCGCGACTTCGTCGTCGCTCATGTTCATCGCCAGCTTCACAGCCGCGCGCTTTTCGCCTTTCTCTTTATCGGCGTTAGCGCTCATGCTGTTGAAAACGACGTCCACGCGATCGGCGAGTTTCTGCGCCCACGCTGGCATCTCTTCGTTATTGGCGGCCTGCTCTTTTTTCTTGGGCTTGCCGGTTTCCGGGTCGATTTCTTCATCGCCTTTTTTCTTGGCGATGGCTTCTTCTGCCTTCATCTGGTTGTATGCGTCCATCAGCTCGGCGTCGGACTTGCCTTCAGTCGGCTTACCAGCGGCTTGCAGCGCATTGATAATCAGTTCTTTCATCGGATCGTTCTCTCCGTTGGTTTTAATCTCGTACTCAGGTTGTTTGCGCACGACTTCTACAGGTTCGCCGACGAATTGGGCCTTGCCGTCATCGTCGATGATGTACTTCTGTTTGAAATAACGGGAATCATCCCGGTATACGAAGGTGTCAGGCCATACCGACTCTGGCCAAAGCCAGTTGTCATCAGATCGACCCTCTCGCAGCTTTTCACTGATTGCGCGCTGGATGTCGTCGAAGGAAAAGTTGGAGGCATTGGTAAAGAAGAATTTGGTTTTGTTGATCAGGCCATCGCGGGTGCAGTCGATTCCGTCAGCCAGGCGGGCAACTTCGATCTGCTGCTCATCACCTTCTGAGTTAACGAAGATGCCAACGCCCTCTTCCGGCGTTCCGGCACCTGGCTCATCAAGCAGCACAGCCACATGGTCAAACATCATGTTTGTGGCGATTTCGTTGTACTTTTTCCCCTTCGACTCGCCGTTGGCTGCTATGCCGGAATACAGCAGGCCGGTGGAGATGTGGATCGGGTCGGAGTTGGTGCCGGCCAGCATCTCATCCAGGCGGTTGATCAGGCGCTTGCCCTTGTCGCTAGACTCGGCGTACTGGCGGTTAACGTACATGTCGCCCATCACCTTTCCGTCTTTATGGCTGACGTTCTGTAGCCAGGCCCCGACGTGGTACTCGTTCACCGCCCGGACATCGCGCGCCGACACATGCTTGCCGTCCACTTTTGGGTGGCCCAGCGGCATCGGGTTACGCTCGAGCGTGTTGTAGGCCTTTTCGATTTCTGCTGCCGGGTACAACTTCCGGTTCATCACGATATCGTCCACGACAGGCGTGATGCCGCGAACCACGATATGTGGCTTGCCGTCGATGGTTTCAGTGGTGATGTTTGAAGCGGAGTTGACGACGGTCAGCACGTTAACGCGATTGCGTTTCATGCTGGGTCCTCATTGGTGGATTTCAGGCAATAAAAAAGGCCGCCATAGCGACCTGTAATTTATTTTATTTCAATAAAACCTGGCGGATGTGGCAGCGAATCTAACGTGTCAGCATGAATGAATGATGGCGTTGGTGATGTAATAGCAGGCTCACCATGTCCACCACCGGATGTTTCATTATTCATGACAACCAAGATTTCACCATCGTCGCTTTTCGCTCTGAAGTTTTTAGTGATTTCTACAACATCACCATCTTCATTTACCCACTCGCCAATCGGCCAGTAGACGCTGCGCCACTTAACTTTCATGCCGGACTCTGGAGCAACTGCCATTGCGATATCCTCAATGAGAAAACTGCGAATAAATATACATCACGCAGCCTCCTTGGCGGTCCACTGCTGACGCTCTTTTTTCAACTTATCCGCCAGCCCTTCGTTGAATATGCTGCCGTCGTCGTTAAGCAGCACCGGTATCTGGCTGCAATAGCAGTTGTACCGGTTGCCATTCTCAGCGTAGAAGTCGCGCACCTCTTCGGTGGTGTAGACCTTGCCGTGTCGGCTGGCGTGCCAGGTGCGCGTCGTTGGCTTGAGCGCTGACAGCCACAGCAGGCCGGTATTCAGCCCCAGCCGGTCAGCAGCCCAGTCCGTTTCATTCCACTGAGCCTGACGCAGCGCGCCGACCTGTTCAGTCTGAGCGATGGTCTTTGCCTTCGACATGGACACATCAAGACGCTTGCTGATGACGCTGGCTGTCTCGCGTGGGTTCACTCCGCGCGCTACCGCATCGGTGATTATGTTGGTCAGGTCACCACGGGCTGTATCGCTGATGACCTTCCAGTCGCTGAACGTTGTCAGCCTGGCCGCAGAAATCTGGTTCAGATAACCGGGGCTGCTTAAAAGCTGCTGTAGCGTCGTCTGGCTGGCGTACACCTGAGACTGCTGCGAAAGGTTGTTGAATGCCTCCAGTGTGCCACGCTGAGCTTCTGCGACGACGTAATCCATTGCCCAGAGGTTTTGTTCACCACCTTCCAGCAGGTAATCGTCGAGGATGCCCTGCACCGCCTCAAGTAGGTCTGCCAGTTCCTGCGCTGACATGTCGTAGATGAACTTTCCGGCGTTGACCTGGTAGAGCCGCATGTCAGCGCCGTGGTCGTGGCACAGGAAGTGCCAGTTGTGGCTGTTCACCTCTCGCTCTCGCCCGGTCAGGCGCTGATCGAATAGTGCTTTCAACGCTACCTTTATCGCGTAATACCTATCCTCAATGTCGCGCTCCATCCTGCTGACGGACTTACGCGACATTGTGGGGTCAACTTTCGACCGTGGTATCACCGGACTTTTCGGCTTCTGATTCTGGGTCGGCCAGTGGATCAGGCTTTGGCTGGTTGCCATCTGGCGGCACCTCATCATCAAGTTCAGGCAGGGCTTGCAGTTCGCCCGCCGCGCGTATCTCGTTTTCGGTGATTGCTGAGCGGCCAAACGCGTTCGTCGACTTCACGGCCACGTCCGCGAGCTTGTCCATGTTGGCAATCTTCTCTGCCTGGCTCGGCGCCAGTAGATCGGACCATCCCACTGTAACTTCTTCGCCGCTGGCTGGAGGAATGAAACCAAGCGTCCAGAAGCGGGTAACCACCTCAGTGATTACTTCGGTCAGGAAGCCATTGCGTCGGCTCATACGGGTTTTTGCCCAGTCCTTCGCATCTTCCGTGCTGGCCCTTTCTCCTGTCTGCATGCCCACCAGCACCTTCACCGGGATCGGCACTGTGGAGCAGAACTCATTGAGCGCAGTCCGCCATGTTGGCTCCGGATCGGCAACTGCCACGGAAAGCACGCTGGTATCGCCCTCCTGCATGATGACGGCGCTATCTGTGCTGTCATTCAGGCGACGAACCTGGTCATCCATCCCTTCAGAGAGTTGCGCCTCGCTAACGCCCAGTGCTCTTGCCAGCTGCGCAAAACTTGTCTTGGCGCTGAAGTTAAAATTGAGCTGCCGACTGGCATTCTTCAGAAACCCCTCCGCCGCGCCGCCTGATACCTTCTCAAGATCCATCAGCTTGTTGAAGCCCTCTTCAAGCAGGGACTCGCCGGAATCCAGTCTTCCATCATCTGAACCTTCCGCCAGGATGATGACGCGATCAGGATGAACGTTGATGATTCGCCCGGGCTGGCCACTGCGTTGCTGCTGAACCGGTATCTCGGTAAACGAGTACATGCTAACAGCACCGTAGTCCTCGCTGTTCTGGTCCTCGTTATAACTGACAGGGTCGAGCTGAGCCTCCCAGACCGGGATTAGCCTGACGAGCGCCCTTTCTTGGAGTCTGCCGACCATCGCCTTATCGACAGGTTCCCACCAGGACTTACTGTCTTTAACCTGGATGAGCAGCGCTGAGTAACGGCCCACTAGGTTACGTTTGTCAGCGCCCTTAATCTGCTTCCAGCAGCGTTTAAGCAGCTTATTGACCCTCTTATCCCAGGGTGTCTGCTGTGTGGCATCCTTAGTCTGGTCGCCTTCGTAGACGTCCGGGTAATCCTCCCAGCAGCCATCAACCATGCGCGCCACTGCGGCGCCAGCGATGGCATTGCGGCGGTATGCCCGGTAAAAGTCATCGAAGCAGAGATCCTGCGGGTACCCAAACTCCTGATACAGGCGCTTACGCTTGGTATTACTGGTGCCATTGAACAGTGCGTTGACGTAACGCATCCGCTCGCGGTCGATGCTGGCATTCGTGGCGAGTTGTTTATTTTCGCTTTCGTTCACGGTTTCCTCCGTCAGCGCGAGCGCACCAACATACCGGTAATTTTCTGTGGTGAGTGCAGTACTCGGTAGCGGGTAGCATCCCAGTCGTGGTCTTCCTGTTGGGTATCTACGTCATCTGGATTTTTGCTGTCGCGAACCAGCACTGGTATGCGGCTAATCCAGCCACGGCAATGCTCGAACACGTAAAAGGCAGGCTTCTCAGGGATTCGAGATTCCAGCTTCTTACCTTCAACTACAGCCTCAAGCATGTCGGCAAATACCGAGGCCCCGTTAACTCGTGAGCCTGGCTTCTTATTGGCTTCAAGCCATTCGACACCCTGATTTTCCATTTTCTGGCCGATCGACAACTCATCGTCACCGGTATTGAAAATGGCGCTATCAGCCGGGCCCGGGATAACCTCCGAGCATATTCCCGGAACAACGTTCAATTGGCCCTGTGTGACACCGTCTATTTGAATCTCTTCCGGCTCGTCGACGTCTTCGCCCACCAGCCGCTTGTCAATCCACGCCACGCCTTTCGCGACGTTGGTGGATGACATATTCAGGCCTTTGTTCAGCTCATCAGGCGGGCAGCCATACCATTCTCCGATCAGGATTAACGTCCCTGCCGGCGGGCAGAACTGCCGACCATCAGGCAACTCAGCAGCGGTGCCATCGGCCTGCGCCCACCACAGATTAGAGAACGGCTTCGACTCACCCCAGTCATGGGAGCGGTCAACTGTCCAGCTGTCCGGGATGTGGAACGGCTTAATGACGTGCAGAGATTCATTCCACAGGTGGTCAAAGCGGCCGCCACTGGTCACATCCCATGAGCCCTCTACCCACGCTTTACGTCGGTTAGGGTCTTTGATGGACATCAGGGTCGCGATGTACTGCGGGTCGAGGTACGGATTCTCTTTAAACGATCCGTGGATGGCCACGCGGGTCAACGTGATTTCCTCTTCTCGCTCAGTCTGAGGGTTGAATACCATTTGCCGGTCGCGCTGTACGGTTCCGCGCGGTGCTGGCTCAATGAAGCGTTTCTTTACCCAGGCATGCCCTATGCCGAACGGGTTGGTCGTGCTGAACGTCTCCAGCGGGATCGGCCTCAGCAACTTCCCATTCTCCAGCGGGTAGTTTTCAGGCCTGAACGATGAACGTCGGCAGGAGAACATCATTTCGTAGAATTCAGGTGACTGCTGTTTCGTCAGCTCGTTAAAGCCAATGAAAGGGAATTCCTGCCCGTGGAAATCCCAGTAGTCGTCCGCCTCTTTGCCGAAGCGGAAGAGAAGCTCCTCGCCTGTTGGCCATACCCATCGCAATTCGCTCGCAGATGACAGATAGCGCGCTCCGTCGTTGAACAGGCGAAACATACGCTTCGACTGGGTAATGATGTCGGCAAGGTTCTTATATTCGGTGTCGAAGATGACGCCGCGCCAGAACGAGCCATAGCCCACGCCAACATTGCGACGGAACCTGGCTAACTGCGCAGCGGTCTTTCCCGGGCCGCGAGTGCCTTCGAACAGGATTTCGTTACACGGGCAGCTCAGAGCCAGAGACTGCGATCCCGGCAGAGGCTTCCATACAGCTTTGTAATTCATCCACCGAGCACCCCGCCCTGTTGTTTCTGCGCTGCCGCTTCCCAGTCATCCACGTTGTCACTGGTAGGCACCAGCATGACGTTATGTGTAACCTCTTTCGTTTCGGCCTTGTTCTCGATGCTGTACGCCTCACGTTCGAGGCCGATAAGCGTCTTCAGGCTATCGCTCAGGTCTTTCATGGATTTAACACGGGAAGGGAGGCTGATTATTTTGTGGTACAGATCGTTGAGCTTATCCTGACCTTTATCGTCCTCACGGCGCATCAGATCACCGAGCATCTCAAGCGCGGCCACATCGCCACACTCACCGGCCAGCTCATCGAATAGCATGTTTGTCAGTTCACGAGCCCGGCGGATGTCTCCCCTGTGCTCCATGCGTACCGTGGCAATCACCTCGGCAGTCGCCTCTATCAGTACGCGTTCGGTCAAAGTGCTTTCGTTGCGTACCTGTTTGCGTACCTCCTGTTTGCGTACCAGGTCATCAGCCTTTTGCTGAATCTTCGCATTCAGGTCACGCGACCAGTCGTCCCGCTTTGCACGCTTACGGATAGCACCTTCGCTGATACCGTGTTGTGATGCTATTTCTCGGAGGGACATCACTCCGGCCCGGTACGCCGTTTCGATGGCCTCCCAGTCGGGTTTTGCCATAACACCCTCTATCCTTTGTTCTAATTAAGAATAATAATGTTGTAAAATTTTGAGTAACTCACCCCAGTCGTCTTTCTAATTGTTGTGAGTAAATGAAGTTTTAATGCTGGAGGAAGGCCATGAGCAAAGAACAAGATTTGATGGATGTTTTCATCTCAAGACCCAATTGGTTGCCGGAGCATTTAAGACCAGCGCTGAGTAAGTTTGACGACATGCTTCCAGACTTAATGATGTACGGAAACACTATTGGAATCAGCCAGCCATGTTTGCAAACACCTTTTGAAGATATCGTTGAACTTATGACTCGGTGTGATTGTGTGATCATATTTGCCCTACCACAAATATTCATCGACACAGGCTCCATCAAAGGTAATGACGCTAATGGCATTATTCTACCTACGGAATGGAATCAGATAGAAACAGCTATCGCTCTAACATTAAAAAAACCAACACTCGTCTTACTCCACGAAAAAGTTTCAGCAAGAGGGTTGTTGGAGAGAGGGGCGGCAAACGTGTTTATTCACAATGTCGATACGACCAATGACGGCTGGCTGAGTAGCATCAAACCTGCACTGGAGCATTTGAAAGAGAAAGCTTACATACAAAAAAAGAAAGTAACCGCCCAAGGATAGAACACAAAGTAAGTCTGTTGTGCTAACTCCGGGATAAATGAGCTCTTCATGATGCTGACTCCTCAGTTTCTGCCGGTGCCTCCTCTGTTGGTACTGGCGTGAACTGCACGCGCTTCACATCGGCAGGGGCAAAATACAGCCACTGCCCCGTTTCCGTCGCCAGCGGCACAAAGCCGTTAACCAGCTCAGGCTGACGTCGTGACATCTTTCCTGTGAAGGTTTCGCCTGTTTGGGTGGTTAGGGTGATTTGGTAGATGTCTGACATGATTACCTCTTTGCCTTGTCGCAGCTGTTGCCCTGCTTCTCAGAAGTGCTTAGCCACTTACGGCTTACCCGTCAGCAAGATGTGATCACCATCCTTGCGGGGTTACACAGATCATTATCGAAGCCCCTCAGTGAAGAGCTTCTGTAATGACGCGATCAGCCAATAAGTAATTCCGGCTGCGTTACCTGCATGATGTGCTCATGTTCGAGCTCAAGGACGCGCTTCTCTTTCTTCCTCTCGTTCATTAACCGGCTGCCGATCGTGCCTTTCAGCTTTGAGCGCGTTTCTTTAATGGCGTAGCGGTGCTGCATTTCTTCACCCATCGCCATGCGTCGGTTTAGCTGCTCGGCCATCCAGTTAAAGGCATTGATGTAACACTCCTTTACTGCGGCAGCTGTTTTGCCAGTGAACCCCATCACGAGCATCATGCATCCGTCGCGGGTGATGTTATACATAGGCTGAACATCGCCATTTTTATCAATGAAATCAATGGGCGCAAAATTGCGCTGGGTGAAGTCATCGGAGCATTTCAGGTTACGTATGGCACGCAAAACGTCTTTGTGTCGCTTGCCAAAGTAATCCGCCACCTTGAGTGATGTGGTGATTATCTTGTTGTCGAGGGTCGTGACCATTTCGCGGAAGTCGAAGGCCGGAATAACTGACGGATTATTCATAGCGTTTACCTTTCTTTGAGATGAACCTTTGCCGCATAGGAAATCAGCCCGTCGAGGCTCGCCAGCACTAACTGACTTCCCCAAAGGCTCATTTCAAAGGGTATGGTTCGACGTGGTTTGAATGCGCTGCGGTGCGCGGTGAAATACGGATACAAAAAAGCCCCGCTATTGCGAGGCTCGTTTCTTCTCTGCTTCCCGGATGTCTGCCTTGTCGCGGTTGCACTGCCCGAGCGCGGAAAGCAGGCTGACGTTAAGGTCGAGGCTTTGGCCCCATGACATCGGATCCGGGATTGCCGGGTAAGGCGTCTCAGCTGTCAGGTTTACCGGGAGCGGCACTACCGGCACCTTGATGTAAACTGTCCGCGTATTGTTGCAGCCGCTTAACTGCGCCATCAGGAACAGGGCGACGAGCACAATCATCGTTCGCAACAGCAACCTTGATATCTGCCGAGGCTCCCGATGCGTCCAGTGCGATCTGCTCTTTTGCATGCTGATTGGCCTCGGAGATAGTGTTGAAGATGGTCATGGTGGTCAGGACGTTAGATGCCACAGTTTCAGCGGCGTTAATCTGTTGCTCTGCGGTTTCTGCGCGTGTCTGTTGCTTACTGGCGGCGTTGTGGTAATGCATTGCCAGCCAGGTAAGGCAGACAATCAGGCACGCCACCACTGCGGCGACAATGGCGGTAAGGCGGCTCACTGATCTATCCCCCAGCACGCCAGAGCACTTTCCTGATCACGACGCTCAACCTGACCGTAACAGCCATTTTTCTGGCCTTTGGTCAGGCGACAATCACGTCCGCCGTCTTTAATCCACCAGCGGATAGCCTCACAGGCCCCTTTACGGTCACCGGCGTTGATTCGCTGGTAAAAGGTGGATGGATAGCATTTCCCGGGACCGATGTTGTACGGACAGAACGATGCGATGCCAACTTTCTGCGGCGCGGTCAGTGGAACCTTGATATTCCGGTCGACCCAGGCAAGCGCTTTATCACGCTCAATGGCGTTCACCTTCTTGCATTGCGCCTCGGTGGCGGTCATGCCCTTCACGACACGCCTGCCGTCAATAACTGTCACGCCATGGCAGAGCGACCAGACGCCACCAGGATCCATGACGGCCACAAGAGCGTTGCCTTCTTTCTCACTGATGAACTGGTCGAACAGTACAGGCGCTGATGCTCCAGCGGCGATCAGGGATAGTATGGCGGCGCTGAGTTTTGCTCTTGTCGATGCCATGTTAATTATCCTGTGGTGGAGCGGTGATGTAGCCCTTCTTGAGGGCCTTCTCGTATGCCTTGGTCTGGCGTCTTTTGAAGTAGAGGTTGGTTAGGTAAGTGGCTATACCGATAAGAAAACCGCCAATCACTGCAACCTTGTTCCAGTCGAGGTCGTGCAACCATTGCAAAATGCCGCCTCCACAAATAAGACTGCCAGACACGCAATACGAGACTGCGGATGCGATTTTGTCAGGCATATATCGGATCATCTCTTTCTCCTCGCGTATTGGCGGGAGCTGTGTGTAATGGGTCAGGCCCTCGGGACGATTTAACAAGAAGGCATGTCGAGGATGGTTCCCGGAGCCTGAAATAAAAAAGCCCGCGACAGGCGGGCAATATGGGGGTAAGGCAATGTCGGCTCGTTGGCCGAATGGTCCCAGGTAGTTGGTTCTGTGTGCGGCGTACCGCAAATAAAAAAGCCCAAGGCGTTAACCTCGGGCTTGAATTCTTTGTGTGTCGACAATCGAAGCTATGGCGACGATATCAGATTTACATGAAATATATGCGTTTCAATCCAGTTTTGCAAGACTTCTGTCGAAATTTGTCGCCTTTTGTTGTGAACGTGATCGCGTTACCTGCAACAAAGCTCCGCTGTCCAAGTGCAGGAAGATGCGGCGCATCTTAACCCAGCGGTCTGTAAAGGTCTCTGACCAGTTCTTTGGCGTTACACCGACCAGTTCTGCCATCTTCTGGTATTCGTAAGTCTCACGCCCTGCCAGCTCCGCTTTCACGTCCTGCGCCGCCAGCCAGATAAGTTGCTTCAGGCGCCCCATTGTCTTCCCGGCCACCTTTTTCGCGCCGAGCTGTTCACTGAACTCTGCCCAGGCCCACTGAGTGATCGCCACCTGGTATTCGAAGCGGGTATTCTCGCTGTAGTTCCACAGCAGCCAAGCTTTCTGGTGGTCTTCAAGCGACAGGACGGCGCGGCGCCAGGATGCGGTCACGAACTCTACCGGACCCACCAGCGCGATTGACGATCCCTTGGCGCGTGACTGGCTGCCACTCATCGGCGGACCGTCCGGGTTGATCATGCGCTTCTTATCCTTGTCGAATACTTTCTTCCGGCCCCGGCTGCGCGCCGTCGCGGTGAATTGCGCGTTCTCGGCGAAAGCTACCAGCTGCCCTTTCGTCACCCCGCTCATATCTGCGGTAGCCACAATGAGCTGCTGACGTACGTATTCCAGTTGCTGACTGTTCATGCGGCTTCCTTCTGTGGCTGGTTGGTTTTGGTCTGGCTGTGCTTTGCTACTGGTGGCATGCTGGCGCGCTTAACGCTTTCAGCCTGGTACCGGATAATCTGGTCACGTGTCATTCGTCCACCCTCTCGTTCTGCCAGAGAGGAAGTGGTGACTTATCCCCGGCGCGGCGTATGCGGGATTTGGCGTTCTTCTCAATCTGAATGAGCTTCTCTATATTCTGACGGCGCTGCTTTTCTTCCCGGCGGAGATATTTCACGTTCTCCATGTAGCGAGACTCCTGGTCGCAGAGCGTCATAAGAAAGTCAAAAGGCTCGATCAACGTTTCGCACTTCCGGCAGCGTAAGGTCCGGTCTTTTTCGTTCACCCAAACAGTGGAGTGCAGGCACATAACCTTCTTCCCTTCGCGCTGAATAACCAGCCCGTCCTGTATGTCGTTATTCTTCGTCGGGAACGCGACAACCTTGCCCAGTTCAATTTCGGTTTCTGTGCTCATGCTGCCTCCTGCTGTTTCAGTGCTTTGAGTTTGGCGCGGTACTCATCCCTGATCCGGATGAAGTCTTCACGGCGGTAGTTGGTCATTTCGTGTGGGCCGTTGAGCCAGTCGACGTATCCCTAACCGTAACGAGCGACCAAGCCAGCTTCGTAGTGCTGCGCCACGGTCGCCTCTTTAGCGGTGTACTTCCCGGCCCCGGCATTACAGGATTTGCACTGCTTATGGGCATTGCGCTCTTCAAAGCGCAGTTCAGGGTTAGCGCCGACCGTTTTGAAGTGGCCGCAGTCCCATTGGCCGCCGTGCAGATCAGGCGGGTTGGTCTCGCCGCAGCTGATGCATGGCAAATCGGCATCGCGCGCACGGATGAAGGCGTTGAAAGCCTGCTGAGCCTGGGCTTTGTAGTAACCGGCAGGCCGTAGCTCTGCCAGGCGTTCCTTGCGGCGTTTGCGCCCGGCCTTCTCTGCCTCTTTCTGCTCCTTGATTCGCTTAGCGGCGGCTTTCACCTTCTCCTTCTCGCATTCTTCCATTGCGAGGATTGCGCCGTGTTCCGGGCAGCACCAACGGATCCGGATATCGTGGAATTTCGGCACGAAGTATTCGCCGCATACTTTGCACTTACGGCGGGATGGTTTACGCATGGGCACCACCTTGGACCTGTACCAGCGTGAGTTTTCCGCAGAACACGGCACCGGTGTCGATGTACATCTGGTTGGCATATTTCAGGGGCTGGTGCGCTGGGGTGTGTCCAAAGATAAACAGATCAGCACCGGCTATTGCCGTGACAATGCCGTCCTGAGCATCGCTAACCCGCTCACGATTCCAGATGACCATATCTTTCGGGACAGGCTTATCGAATTCATATTCGTTGTGGGGGTAGTCAGCGTGGCAGATAACGATTTTACGTTCAGCGGTAACCAGCTCGATGACGAGTGGCAGCTCAGCTGCTTTGTGAACCAGAGCCTTAGCCAGCACCTCTTTGTCATAGTCGAGATTGAAGAACCAACCGCCACCATTTACCAGCCAATGATTAACGTTCCCATACTCCGACAAGCCATCAATCATCATCTGCTCATGGTTTCCGCGCACAGCCCGGAACCACGGCATAGTAATCAGCTCCAGGCACTCGACGTTTTCCGCGCCGCGGTCAACAAGGTCTCCAACCGAGATCAGCAAATCACGCGCCGGGTCGAACGAAACTTTTTCGAGCTCATTCATCAGCAGCGTGTAGCACCCATGCAGAT
>ENA-ORME01000116-ORME01000116.1-human-gut-metagenome-genome-assembly--contig:-NODE-116-length-33860-cov-6.888153_pt1 | contig 33860 bp, 28 predicted proteins | sample MGYA00242097_ERZ508983 | MGnify/ENA primary metagenome ERZ508983 (study PRJEB26280, sample SAMEA2531408) | human gut metagenome | biome: human gut; feature: human-associated habitat; material: faeces...
CTCCCCATTCTGCCTGGATACCAGCCAGTCTCTGGATGAGATGAACCGGGATATCGTGCACTATGTCCTGAATGCCTGCAAAGGCAACCAGACCGCAGCAGCAAAAAAGCTGGGTATCAGCAGGACTACCTTGTGGCGGTATCTGAACCGGTAAAACTGCACCATTACAGAGCTTCCTTTTTATTTTATCTCTGTTATAATAAAACCAGATGAAAAGACAGGAGTAAGGAGCCATGACGGAAAGAGAAAAAATGCTGGCAGGACAGCTCTATGACTGCGGCGATGCAGAATTATTAACACAGTGGCACAGAGCAAAGGATTTGGTAAGGGATTATAACAGCACGGATTCCGCGGATACACTGAAAAAGAATCAGATCTTAAATGAGCTGTTAGGCGGAAGGGGGGAAGCCCTTTGGATCACCGCGCCGTTCTTTGCGGACTACGGCAACAATATTTATTTTGGAAACAACTGTGAAGTCAATATGAACTGCACATTTTTAGATGATAATGTGATACGTATCGGGAACAATGCGCTCATTGCCCCTAATGTGCAGATATATACGGCCTTTCATCCCACAAATGCAATGGACCGGTTTGGAGTACCGCAGCAGGACGGTTCCTTTGCGTTCTGCAGGACACAGACAGCTCCTGTTGTGATTGGGGACAATGTTTGGATTGGCGGAGGCGCCATTATTATGCCGGGTGTCACCATTGGCGACAACGTGGTGATCGGGGCAGGGAGTGTGGTTACAAAAGATATTCCCAGCAATACCGTTGCATACGGAAATCCCTGCCGGGTCAGAAGGGAAAACAGATAACCTTCTGCATGAAACAAATTCCGGGGGCATTAAACCAACAGGACGCCGGACAGTAAGATTGTCCGGCGCCCTGTATTTTATATTCTGTATTTTATATTCTGCATTTTATGTCATATTTCCATGTCACCTGTCAGTGGTTTGCCCCCACTTCAATCACAGGCTCTCCCGGACCGGTTATCCATTCCGCGCCGTCCTCTGTCACCAGCACCTCATCCTCCATCCGAAAGGACAGATAAATGGACTCCACTCCCTTTTCCAGGTCATAGGGATACACTCCGTTTTCCACGGCAAACACCATGCCTGGCTTCAGTTTTTCATTGGCTTCATCGTGTATAGTGGGATACTCCACCACGTTGAGGCCGATGCAGTGTCCGCTGGAGTGAAGCAGAAATTTCCCAAATCTGGAATCCCGGATGTATCCCTCGCAGATGCGGTTGATCTCAGCGATGGAAACCCCCGGCTTCATGGCCTCCTTTGCCGCCGCCACACAGCCGCTGGCCGTCATTGCCATTTCCCGTTCCTCCCGTGGCACGGTTCCCAGATAGAACACCCGGGTAAGGTCGGACGCATACCCGTCAATGTGGCCGCTGATATCCACCAGAACATACTCACCTTTCTGAACCACACGGTCTGTGGCATATGTATTGAATGTGCAGTACTTGTCAATACCACTGGTAACGGTCAGATACGATATTTTATCCACTCCGCCCCGGGCCATGCGCATGGCAATGCCCTTGGATATGTCCTTCTCCGTTGTCTCTCCCGCCACAATAGTCTTTCCTGTTTCCAATATTGCTTGTTCCGTTATCCGGCACACATGGCGGATTCGTTCAATTTCCCATGGCGTTTTCACCATCCTGGCTCTCTGTATAGCCAGGGATCCATCCGTGAAACGGATGTCCGGCTGGGAATCCATGATTTTCTTCAGCAGCTCCATGGACCAGAAGTACTGCATGCCGTCTCCTGCCTCCAGGCCAATGGTCCCTGTATCCGGCTGGATTTCCTTTATGATTCTGTCAATGATGCTGATCGGCTCCTCCCCCTCCAGAGGCCCCAGGTTTCTGCTGGCAGTTCCCCAGCAGTAGATGCGGCTGGTCCAGCTGGTATACTGTACCGTGGTCTTCTCCAGTATTCTCAGTATAATAGCGTCATCGCTCCGGGATATGAGCCGGAAGCCCTGGAAATCCTAAAGTCCAAGAAAAACGGTAATTACAATGTCATCCAGATTGATCCGGACTATGAGCCTGAGGCCCTGGAGCGCAAGCAGGTATTCGGCATCACCTTTGAGCAGGGACATAACAACCTGGAGATCAACAGGGACCTTTTGGAGGATATTGTCACGGAGAACAGGGAGCTTCCGGATTCTGCCAAGATTGACCTGATGATTTCCCTCATCACCCTGAAATACACACAGTCCAACTCCGTATGCTATGCCAAAGACGGGCAAGCCATCGGCATTGGTGCAGGACAGCAATCACGCATCCATTGTACCCGCCTGGCCGGAAACAAAGCCGACATCTGGTATTTGCGCCAACATCCGAAAGTGATGAATCTGCCTTGGAAAGAAAAGATACGCCGTGCCGACCGTGACAACACGATCGACGTATATATCTCGGACGACTATATGGATGTGCTGGCCGACGGCGTATGGGAACAGTTCTTCACCCGGAAACCGGAAGTGCTGACCCGTGAAGAAAAGCGTGCATGGCTCGATACGCAATCGGGCGTAGCTTTAGGCTCGGATGCCTTCTTCCCTTTTGGAGACAACATTGAACGTGCGCACAAAAGCGGCGTGAGCTACATTGCCCAGCCCGGTGGCTCGGTTCGTGACGACCATGTGATAGATACCTGTGACAAATACGACATAGCGATGGCCTTTACGGGCATCCGGCTATTCCATCATTAATAACAATCGCCCCCTTTACTCCCCATTTATAGTGATAACTACCCTGTTATTTCCACTATAAATGGGGATTTTCTGTTTCTTCCGAACCTCTTATCTTTGCCACATCATTTAAAAACAAGATCAGAAAATGAATAAAATTGGAGTATTTTACGGTTCCACAACGGGAACTACCGAAGATGTAGCCCGCCGGATTGCAGAAAAACTGAACGTTCCTAAAGGTGACATCCACGATGCCTCAAAACTGAACGACGAGTTAGTGAAAGAGTATGATGTATTAGTGCTGGGCACCTCTACATGGGGAGCAGGCGAACTTCAGGATGATTGGTATGATGGCATTAAAGTGCTGAAGAAGGCCGACCTGTCTCACAAATTTGTAGCGCTCTTCGGTTGCGGCGACTCAGATTCATACGGCGATACCTTCTGCGACGGCATCGGCATCCTGTACGAAGAGCTGAAAGACACCCATTGCACCTTCTGCGGAGCAACCGACCCGTCCGGCTACACATTCGACTCTTCTGTCGCAGTAGTCAACGGCAAATTCGTGGGACTTCCTTTGGATGAAGTTAACGAAGACAACAAGACCGACAAGCGTATTGCCCAATGGACTGAATCTTTAAAAAAAGAATGTATCAACTAATTTAAAATTCCGACGAACGTTATGGCTATCGAACGAAAGGTTCCGGGTGAAATACGAATTTTCCTGAACCATGTATACGAATTCAAGAAAGGGATACGCAACATGGTGCTCTACACCATGAATAAGGAGCACGAAGCGTTTGCCATACAACGTCTGGAAAAACAGAATATCAGTTACCTGATACAAGAAGTAAATACCAATAAGATAAATCTGTTCTTTGGTAAGGCCGAATGTATGGAAGCCATACGGCATATCATTATTCGGCCTTTGAACCATCTCACTCCGGAAGAAGATTTCATATTAGGCGCCATGCTCGGATACGATATCTGCCAACAATGTAAACGATATTGCAGTAAAAAAGAAAATATAAAGATTGCCGGCTAAGTTTCAGATTGTTTTCAGTACAAGGACACGGTTCATCCGGCAGAAGGATACAGCCACGCCGGAATGAACCAACAGGATGACACAGAGTTTCGCAGAGGGAAAATAACAGCCAGCCTTGCGGAACTCTGTGTCACATTGTAGCGAGCCCACTTGCCCCCCCATACAACCCCACAGTCGCCTGATAAACCGTGCCGGTTTCGCCTACCTCTATTTCATAAAGAATGTTATCCCCGTAGTACTTTCCGCAGGAAATTTGTTTTATAAGAAAACAATTAATTAAAAATACCCGAAAACAAGATGATTAAAGCATTCTTCAAAAAGAACCTGCTCACATTTGTCGGACTGGCAATAGGAGCTGTAGGAGGATTCCTGTATTGGAAATACGTAGGCTGCACCGGCGGCACTTGTCCCATTACCTCCTCGCCGGTCAACAGCACCCTTTGGGGAGCTGTGATGGGCGGATTACTTCTGAACCTGTTTAAGACAGGCAGTACCCCGAAAAGAACCGACTAATCCCCACATCTTATGGCAACCGCAAACGAACAAGAACAATCAAGAGCCTACTTACTTGCAGGCATGTTTACGCTTTCACTGCGCCTCGTAGTGGGATGGACTTACTTTTCAGCCTTCTGGCGACGCCTTGTACTCGAAAATAAACTGATACCGGACAGTGCCGGATACATCGGAGAAAAGTTCAACCATTTCCTTCCGAACTCGATAGGTATCCGTCCGGTAATCGAATATCTGGTATCCACCCCCGATATGTTGTGGTGGGCAATGGTGATCTTCACCCTTGTCGAAGGGGTAGTCGGGTTACTCTATATGTTAGGGTTCTTCACCCGCCTGATGAGTATCGGTGTATTCAGTCTGGCCACCGGTATCCTCTTAGGATCCGGATGGTTAGGAACAACCTGCCTGGACGAATGGCAGATCGGTATTCTGGGAGTAGCTGCCGGATTCACTATCTTCCTTTCCGGTGGTGGAAGATACTCGGTCGATTATCTGACAGAGCGAAAATTCGCCTTACGGAAGAAAGCAGGCTGGCTGGTATGGCTGACCTCCGGAGAATTACCTTTAAAGACCAAACGCTTTGCCAATATCAGTGTGGCAGGTGCCATCGTCATCTTCGTACTGACCCTGTACACCAACCAAGAGTTTCACAACGGTGTCTGGGGACCACTGCACAATAAGTCCGTCAAACCGAAGATTGAAATATCCGACGCACAAATAGAGAACAACTCTTTGTCATTCAGTGTTTATCGTGTTGAAGGTGCCGATGTATACGGCTCTTTCCTGATCGGTATCAGCCTGAAAGACGTCAACGGACACGTTGTGTTAGAAAAGAAAGGAGAAGAACTGGCTGACTTCCCAATCGGAAATATCGATAACAAATACATTGCCCGGGTAGCTCCGGGTAAGCATAGCCTGGTGATTCCGCTCGGAAGCAAAGCAACCCTTACAGTCAATGATCCGGCTATGGGAACTTTGCCCAAAGGAAAATACGAATTGGTACTGACCGATATCAGTGGCATCACCTGGAAAAAAGAGATCGTCCATTAATAACCATTAAAAAGCAGAAAAATGAAAAAGAGCATTCTTATCCCCTTCCTATTTATAGGATTGCTGGCCTTTGCATCTTGCAAAGGGACATCCGAGAACAAGACAACTGCCGGCGCAGATACGGTACAAACGGAAAAACCGCAACCGGGAACCATCCACCTGACCCGTGCAGAGTTTCTAAAGAAGGTGGCCGACTATGAAAACCATTCGAAGGAATGGAAATACCTGGGTGACAAACCGGCTATCGTAGACTTTTATGCCGACTGGTGCGGTCCCTGCAAAATGGTCGCTCCGATCCTTGAAGAATTATCCAAAGAGTATGCCGGAAAGATTTATATCTATAAAGTAGATGTAGACAAAGAACCGGAACTGGCAAAGGCTTTCGGCATACAGAGTATTCCCACCCTCTGGTTTGTACCGATGAAGGGAGAGCCCCAAGTAAGCATGGGGGCTTTATCCAAAGAGCAACTAAAAGGGTATATCGATAAAGTTCTGTTGAAACCATAAACGATGATGCGGCCTCACTCGGCAAACCGGTACTGAGGCCGTTTTTGGGGATTTATCGTTTTTCTGATCTATGAACTTTCATGTAGCCATCGGTCAACGTTTTCATAAAGGCCACGATGTCAGCTTCTTCTTCCTGTGTCAGTCCGAGATTTCCCAATTCATCCTTGTTCACGGTAGCAGGATACTCGGCAGGTGGAAATTCATCACTCACGTCCCGCACATTATAGAAATGCACAATCTCCTCAAGTGTCTTAAAATAACCGTTATGTCCATATGGAGCCGTGAGTTCCACATTGCGCAACGTAGGCACACGATACTTGCCATTCTCACTTTCAGCATTGACAGTAGCCCCCAACCCCAAATCCACCGAATCGGCAGTTAGCAGGAAATATTCTGCCGGCACCTTATAATGCGGATGATCCGGCAACTTCGGTATACCCAGATTATCATAAGTATGATCGGTAAACAACGTGCGGTGTGCCCGCTTGTCACGATCCAGGACATGGCATTCGGCACATTGCCCTTTCTCCTTGAAAAGCTCCTTTCCACGCGCTTCCTGTGCGGTCAGCTGATAATTTCCTTTTTTATAGGCATCGTACTTGGATGTAAAAGGATTGATTTCTTTGGATGACTGATAAGCCGCCAGTGCGTCCGTAACGTAAGCAAACAGCGAATCGGCATTACCCGTTTCGCCATATATCCGTATCAAACGGTCATAATACGGAGTACGTCTCACCTTTTCGGCCACCATTTGTTTGTCCTTATTCCCCATTTCCACCGGATTCAGCAAAGGAACACCCGCCTGATCCTGCAAAGAAGGAGAACGGCCGTCCCAAAACAGACCTCCCACATAGCTTTCATCTTCATCATCATAATGTAACTCAGGCACAAAAGCGGCATAACATACCGACATGGAATTGCGCTGAGAAAAGAGTCCCTGCACTGCGCCTTCGGATATGGCACGCGACTGTTCATCGGCAAATCCCCGGGAGACGGCATGGCAAGTGGCGCACGACTGTCCGGATGGTTCAGAGAGCGAAGTATCATGGAAGAGGAGTTTACCCAACGCTTCTTTCTCGCTTCCGCCTTTGTGAGGCGGATGTCCGCACGAGATGCAGACAGAACCCATCAGTGCGGCTAATAGTAGTTTATGTGTCATCATAGTTGTAAAAACAGGGATATAGTTGTTTCAGGGTTCAAAGATACATCATTTTCTGAAAAAGGTATAAAAAAGCCCGGTCGAAATCACATCGCCCGGGCCCCTCTAAACAGGCTCTTACGAATCTGTTCCACGAAAATATACTATAGTTATAAAGAAGTTCTATTCCTCTTCGGGCCAAAGTTCTCCCGCAACCATTTCAGCCATTCTCAGCGTATGCCATTGCTTCTCCTCAGCCTCTTCATAAGATTCCGAAGGTAGTACCTCAGCATTGGGAATGCAGAGTGAGAAGCGGTGCGAGGGAATATAACGTACAATCTGGTCGATCTTAGCCCTTAGTTCTTCCAACTCTTCCTCTACGGGATAATGGGAAAGGACGAAACCAAAAACCGATTGCTTTTCCCGTATGAACCACAGCAAACGGTTTTTGCCACAACATTCCGAATCATAGTCGAGGAAAAAAGCATTGATGCCCTGTAGTGAGAAAAGCATTTCGGTAGGCGAGTGAAAAGCGATGTAAAGGTCGGCAGGCAGATTTTCCAAAGCCATGTTGTTGACACGAATAGCATTATCTGTCACCGTGCGCGTTGCGTCATCGAGTTGCAGATAACGGCATCCCGATTTATACAATTCCATAATCAGCTTCTGATACACCTGTGCAATATCCACCAGCAATGTCTCGAGTTCGGGATAAATCAGATCCAGTTGCGTCCGGTTTGCGTCCTTCATCAATTCGGCCAGCAGGCGCGAAGGCGCCGGAAGCACCTGCTTAGCTATTACATCTCCGCCGGTTACCCCGGTAAGAAAAACAAAATCATCGAGCACCGGATGACGATGCACATCGATCTTGCCGGTCAGTTCGACAGAAGTCTTTCTGTCATCCCGGAATCGGATGCCATCCAATCCGCACATAAAGTCGAGCGGCCACGCATCACTGCGGAAACGGCCGTCGGTGACCACCTTCAGCCCTTCTGCCTTCAGTCTGTCCACCAGATTCCGTATTTCGGCATCTTCGACAGCACGCAAAGTAAGCAGGCTGATTTGTTCGTTTCGATATTGCTCACGGGCTTCTCTCAATGCAGGAGGCAGAAGAAAAGTACCGGCAACGTCTACTTTGAACGGAGGAACTACTTTTTCCATACGCTCTACGTTTTTAATATTGATTGTTACTATTGTGCTTTGCTCCTAACCCACGAGGAACCAAGACTTATCAGCGAGAGTGGCAGGTCTTCTGACTTAGCTTCCATTCCGAACGCCTTCCCGGCTTACACGAGCCAGTGGCAAAAGAGTATCCGATCGGAATGTTTGTATTAAAGCCTCACAGCAGCGGGACTGTCCGGGAGTCACACCCGGTTCCCTTTTAATCGCCAGAAGCAGGAAAGCTTTGGCGAACCAATCTGCCGACAAATATAAAAACAATAAATCAGATATTTGTGTTCAGAGAGATACTTTTTTCAATCGGAGCCTCTGCCGAAGTAAAACAGAGGCTCTGTCCGGACAGAACAAAGGCTCCGTCCGACCGGGACAGAGCCTTCGTTTCAACCAAGCAGAGGCTCGGTTTCCAGACTAATTGCAACGGGCTTAATAGCTGATTTTTACTCCGGCAAAATAGCTTCGCGGAGCAGCCGGCCCATAGATATATCCGGAGTCACGTTCCACTCCCTGATCAAAGTCGTTCTGATAAGCGTTGAACACATTTTGTACACCGGCGCTCAACTGGAGGTCTATCGTCTTATAAAGTTTGAAATCATAGGCCAACTTAACTCCCATATCGAAGAAATCGCGCGTATTGACCGCTATGTCATTCTTGATATAACCTGCCATATGCTGCACCAGCATCGAACCAGTATAGGTTCCCGACAAGGAAACGGAGAGCGGTTTGACAGGGGTATAGGTTGCCGTGAAATATCCATAGGTATTCGGAGTACGGAAAATCTTCTTCTGAGCCGGTGCCGTTTCACTCCATTTTTCGGGTTCGTCATAACGGCTTTGCTGCAAGGTGACTCCCGCCTGCAACTGGAACAAAGAGAGGTAAGCCATTTTTCCTTCCATCGACAGTCCCAGCACTTTCGCTCCCGAACCATTGCGACGTTCTTTAATCAGAATCCCGTCCCGCACTCCGATGTTCTCGAGAACAAACACATCCGACAGCTTGGTATAGAAACCTTCTACCAGGAAGTTCACCTGAAAAGCACCGAAGCGGTGATACATATCCGCCGAAGCACTGAAACTCTGCGACTTCTCTTCTTTGAGATTCTTGGCGCGCTCAATCATAGACACCGTTCCGCCCACATTCTCAATATGCAGGTCTTCATCAAAAGCCTGGGGGGCACGGAATCCGGAAGAATAGCTCAGACGGAGGTTGACGTCCTGTGTAGGATTGAAACGCAAATTGGCACGGGGACTGAAGATGACATGGTTGATCAGATTATGCTTGTCCAGACGTCCGCCCAGCAAGATACTCCACTTTTCATTTTTCCATTCGTTCTGGAAGAAAGCGCTACCGATATTCACCGTCTGCCTGGTATAGCGATTGTATCCCCACATATCATCCTTCAGATTGTCCCGGTTATATTCCAGCCCGGCAGTCAGATCGGCAGGCATAAAGAGGCATTTATCGAAACTGTACACATACTGGGAACCGCCGATAAAGGTCAGGTCCGTCGTCTTTCCATAGGCATTCAGGTCCTTTTTACTACCGTAATAGCTGTCGCGGTCCGTATGCTGTGCCGATGTATACAGTGTCAGGCGGTGCTTTTCGTTCGGAGCAAAATAGTCGAACTTCAATCCCCCACCATTGATGGAATGTTGAATCTGCTCGGCAATATCGGCTTCGTGAGGCGGACGGTTCAGCATGTTGCCGCCACGGCGGAACTCCTGCAAGTGATGATACTCAAACGTTAGTTTGGAGTATGTACTTGTTTTCAGGAACGAACGGAAACCTACTGTCTGGTTTTTGAGTTTAGGCATTTCGGAATAACCGTCCCCGTCGTGATCATACGCATCGCGATGTCGGTTCTGACCGAACACATAGAGTCCTGCCCGGTGATCGTCGGTCACCAGCGAAGCATTCAGCGAGGTATTATTGTCGAAAGACGAGCTGCCGCCAATAGAAGTAATGGTGTGTGCCAACTGCCCCGAATTGCGTAACGGCTCTTTAGTGATGATATTGATGGTTCCGGCAATGGCAGACGAACCAAACAGCGCAGAACCTCCACCACGCATCACCTCTACCCGCTCAATCATGTTGGCAGGAATCTGCTCCAAACCATAAACACCGGAAAGGGCACTGAAGATGGGACGCGAATCGATAAGAATCTGCGTATAGGGGCCGTCCAGACCATTGATGCGCACCTGCTGGAACCCGCAGTTCTGGCAATTCGTCTCCACACGCACACCGGGCTGAAAGTTCAGTCCTTGCGAGAGTGTAGGCGAGTTCGTATTCTCGAACATCTTCATATCCACCACATTGACCAGCGTAGGTGCCAACCTCCGTTTGGTCACACTTCGATTGGCAGACACCACCACTCCGTCGAGGGCTACGGCATCCTCTTCCAGCTCGAAGTTTTCTTCAAGCGTCTTCCCCTTTTTAAGCGTGACGTTGCGGCTGATGGTTTTATAACCAACCGAACTGGCTTCGAGGACGAAATCCCCTTCGGGAAGGTTTTTAAGGAAATAGTGTCCGGTAGCATCCGTCACGGTGCCAATCGTGGTTCCTTTCAGAGCAATCGTTATATAAGAGAGGTGTTCACCCGTTTTTTTATCGAGTACATGTCCGATGATATTCGCATCGGAAGCTTTCAGTTCCGGGTGTTCCGGTTGGTCGGCCATAGCCGGCAACAAGGCACAGCACAGGCTAACGAGGAAAAATATGTATTTCTTCATTTTCGTTTCTGGATAGTAAAATTACTAAATAAGTTTCTCTAAATAAAGCAGTAAGAGTGAGAGAGATGCTTTATACGGCTGAAGGCGGCGCTCTCAACGATACCACGCCTGTAACAGACGAATGGTATCCTGCCCTCTCCGGACGCCACGAAAGCGTATAGAGCAGACAAGCAATAAACTGAAGGGATAGAAAGAAGAGACCGGCTCCGGTAGTCACCACATGGTTCAGCAAATGAATCAATTGAAATTCGACTGTGGTGTGACTATGGGGAGAATCTTTCTTAAACGGGTGCGAATGGACAATGGTCACCCCGTTCACTACATGTGAGTGGGTGAAGAGCGTGATACCTGCCATGTACGATATAAAGAGTACAGGCAAAAACCATCGCATTATGTTCTGACAGCATTGTTTCATCCGTTTAGTTTTGTGGCAAAGATAAGAAGTATTCCCTTACGGGACAATCCCTATTTATGGGGATAATAAGTGTAACACCGCTTCAAGGTAGATTGTTCACACATTTTCATCATTATTAGGTATTTCAGATTCAGAAAATGGTCACCACCTTTGTGAAACACATTTAACGTCATCTCTAAATTTAATTGATATAGGACATGAAAAAGAAAAAAGGACTGCCCCGCCTGTTTGAGATAGCGGGCGAGAAGAAAGGCCTGCTGATACTGGCAGGTGTATTATCGGCACTCAGTGCCTGTTGCATGCTGATTCCTTACCTGGCAGTCTACCAGGTACTGAATAATTTACTGGAAAATGCGGGCGAGATAAACAACGTCGACAAAGAGTATCTGACCGATTGGGGCTGGATAGCTTTTGCCGGACTCATCGGCGGATTGCTACTTCTGTACGGCGCACTGATGTCCTCACACATGGCCGCTTTCCGTATCCTCTACGGACTGCGGGTCAGGCTGTCCGAACATATCGGAAGACTGCCTCTCGGCTATCTGAACAACAGTTCTACCGGAGCGATCAAAAAAGCGCTTGAACAGAATGTAGAGAAGATCGAATTGTTTATCGCGCACACCATCCCCGACCTGGTGAATGCGGCCGCCACGGTAGCAGTGATGTTCGTCCTCTTTTTCAGCCTCAACGGATGGATGGCAGCAGCCTGCCTGCTGGCCATTGTCATCAGCATACTCGTTCAATTCTCACTGATGTTCGGCCGGAAGTCAAAAGATTTTTTCCGCCAATACTTTGACACATCGGAACAGATGAGTGCCTCTGCCGTGCAATACGTACGAGGCATGCCGGTCGTAAAGATATTCGGGCAGACAGTCGCGTCTTTCCGTCAGTTCAGCCAATCTATTTATGCATTCAAAAAATACGCACTGCACGTATGCGACACCTACCAACCGGGTATGGTGTGGTTCACCGTACTGCTCAACTCCATCGTGACGTTCATCCTCCCGGTGGGCTTACTGCTGTTGAGCCGCGAACCGGGCAATGTGGTACTGGCCGGAGTGTATCTGTTCTTCATTATATTAGGGCCGGGTGTAGCCGCCCCGTTTCACAAGCTCACTTTTCTCGCATCGAACACTCGGGAGATTGACGAAGGAGTCAGCCGCCTGGATGCCATCTTTGAAGAAAAACCAGTGCCGGAACCCGTCATACCGCAATCACCCCATAAGCACGATATCCGCTTTGAGCATGTCAGTTTCTCGTACGAAAACACCAAGGAAACCACACGTACAGAAGCATTGAAAGACATCAGTTTCACCGCACATGCCGGCGAAATAACCGCACTTGTAGGTCCTTCCGGTTCCGGTAAATCGACCATCGCCAACCTGATCCCCCGCTTCTGGGATGTCACACAAGGAGCCATTAAAATAGGCGGAATCAATATCCGGGAGATTGCGACCGAGCAACTGATGGACCGGGTCTCGTTCGTATTCCAGGATTCATTTCTCTTCTTCGACACTCTCTACGAAAACATACGCGTGGGCAAACCCGACGCTACGGAAGAGGAAGTGCATGCGGCAGCTCGTGCGGCACAGTGTGACGAATTTATCGGACGGCTGCCCCAAGGTTACCAAACGCTGATAGGAGAAGGCGGTGTATATCTTTCCGGAGGAGAAGAACAGAGAGTGTCTGTCGCCCGTGCCATCCTGAAGAACTCTCCCATCCTGGTACTGGATGAAGCCACCGCCTTTGCCGACCCCGAAAACGAATACAAAATGCAACTGGCTCTGCAGGAACTGATCAAAGATAAAACGGTGATTATCATCGCCCACCGCCTGTCGTCCATCATCTCTGCCAATCAAATCATCGTCCTGAAAGAAGGAGAGATCGTGCAGAAAGGCGTACACGCCGAACTGAGTCGTAAGGAAGGAGTATATAAAAAGATGTGGGATGCCTACACCGACGCCTTCCAATGGACTCTGAAAACCGAATGCCCATCCTGACTGATGTATCTTCCAAAATATAAATAAATCAATGAATGCAATTAAAAATATCACCATCGGCCACACGGAACGCCTGCGTAAACCTGTCGGCTACACTGTACTCGCTAATTTAGTGAACATTATTCCGTTTATGCTGTCTATCGAAGTGGTCAATATTCTTTTTCGCGCTTTTGACGGCAGCGGGCAGGGACCGGACATGCAACGGTTGTGGATCATCTTCGGTATCCTTGTCGCCTATATGTTCGTCATGGCTATGGCCGAAAGACAGGCATACAGATATAACTTCCGCGGAGCCTACGAAATGAGTGCCCAAGGAAGGATCGAACTCGCAGAGCATTTGCGTAAACTTCCCCTTGGCAGCCTGTTCCGTCATGATCCGGGCGACCTGGCAAGCATGATGATCAGCGACTTTACCCTTGCCGAGACAGGCATATCCCACCATCTGCCTCAATTGATGGGGGCTCTTGTGATGCCTCTCCTCGCCTTCTTCTCTCTGCTCTGGATTGACTGGCGCATGTCTGTAGCCATGTTCATTGCCCTCCCTCTGGCCGTACTGGTTTTGCTGGGCAGCAACCGGTTGCAGATGCGTCTCGGTAAAAAGCATATCCGGGCAAAAATCAATGCCGGCAGCCGCCTTGAAGAATACTTGCAGGGAATACGCATCATCAAAGCTTACAACCTGTTAGGAGGAAAATTCGAACGTCTGCGCCATGCCTTCGCAGAATTACGTCGTGCCAGCATGCGTCAGGAAGCGTTAATGGGTCCCTTTGTGCTATTGTCCATCACGCTTATCCGGGCAGGACTGACACTGATGATCCTCTGCGGTGCCTATCTGCTGATAGGCGGCGAACTTTCCCTGCTGACTTTCGTCATGTTTCTGATCGTCGGTTCGCGTGTGTTCGATCCATTGACTTCGGCACTGACCAACTTTGCGGAGTTCCGCTACTTCTCTATCGCAGGCGGACGTATCCTGAGCCTGATGCGCGAACCGGAAATGCAAGGGAACAAACAGAGTCCCCAAAGCGGTGACATCCGTTTTGAGCACGTCACCTTCGGCTACGGAGAAACGGAAGTGCTGCATGACATTTCCATCACTTTGAAACAAGGATGTCTTACTGCGCTGGTCGGCCCTTCCGGCAGCGGAAAGAGCACGCTGCTCAAACTATGCGCCCGCTTCTACGACCCGCAACAGGGAAAAGTTACCTTCAACAACACCGACATGTCGGAGATAGAACCGGAAGCCCTCATGAAGCAGATCTCCATGGTTTTCCAGAATGTTTATCTGTTTCAAGATACCATAAAGAACAACATCCGCTTCGGAAAAGCAGACGCTACGGATGAAGAGATCGAAGATGCCGCCCGGAAAGCCTGCTGCCACGAATTCATCATGAAACTCCCCAATGGGTACGACACGATGGTGGGCGAAGGAGGTTGTACGCTTTCGGGAGGAGAAAAACAACGCGTCTCCATCGCACGTGCCATCTTGAAAGAAGCTCCCGTCGTATTGCTGGATGAAGCAACGGCCTCCCTCGATCCGGAGAATGAAGTAGATGTACAGAAAGCAATCAACACGCTGATTGCCGGACGGACGGTGATTGTCATCGCACACCGCCTGAAGACCATCAAGAACGCGGATAAGATTATCGTGCTTGAAAACGGATGCGTCACGGAACAAGGTACACACCGAGAACTGATCGGACGGGAAGGACTCTATTACAAGCTATGGTCCATACAAGAGAAAACAATGGGCTGGCAAGTATAACGGTGTCATATACAGAAGCGGGGCTGTGTCGAAACTCTTTTCACCACAGAGTAACACAGAGTAGCACAGAGTCTTTTTATTAATAATCAACAACTTAAAATCTCCTCTGTGTTACTCTGTGTCCTCTGTGGTGAGTTTTGACACAGCCGCTTTGTGTACGAACAGCCGATGGATTCACTCCACCCGTTTATTCCGAACGAAGCCAGGTCAGTTTGTGCCAAAGGCTTTCCAACGGTCCCTGCTTATGTCCTTTCAACCACCATTTGCAGAAGCGAACCTGCAAGAGGAAGAACAGAAAACCGATCAGCAAACTGACGGCATACCCGCAATAAGGCGCCAAATAGAGCGCAAACGGGAAATAGATAATGGCTCCGGCAATGGACTGGGAGATGTAGTTCGTCAGACTCATCTTACCGTAAAAGCGCAAGTCGGCAGTCAGCTTCTTGAACTTTTCCGTTTGGTATAACAATACGAACGAAGCAACCAGCACTACTGTGAAAGCAAACTTTTGCCACATATCCATCACCACACCCACCGTCTGACGTATCATGTCCGGCTGGCCGGCATCCGTCAATTGTACTTTCAACTGATAGAGAGGACCGAATAACACAGCACACCAGATCAGTGCTTTTACCCAGAAACGGGTCGTGCTCTCCGAGGTGACAAATAATTGTTTCCGTCCGATCAGCATTCCCAGCAAAAACAGTCCGGCCGTTTGCAGGAAACGCCCTGCACCTATCGCCCAAAACAGGCTCGCCTTCTGCCCCAAGGTCACATTCCCCCAGATGAACTTCCAGAAATCTCCCTCTTTGGTATAGTCCGCCACTTCAGCATACATCTGCCCTACTCCTAAATCGGGTAAGGAATGGGACGGATTGACAAGGTTCATCACGTAGTGGTACCACTCCACGGGCTGCAACAGCAGGAAGACAGCCAGGATAAATACTGCCCGGTCACTCCATTTGCGGACAATAAACAGAAAGATACCGACCACACAAAACAGCAGCAGGACATCTCCCGCCGGAAAGAACGCTGCATTCAAGGTAGCAAAACCACCCAGCAGGAGCAGACGCCAGAGAAAACGGTAACCGAAATCTTTCCCTTTCTTCTGTTGATTGGCATATTGTATGTAAAACGTTAATCCGAAGAGCAGAGCGAAGATGGCATAGGCTTTTCCTGCGAACAGGGAAAACGTGACACTGAACACTCCTTCGTTGAGAATATTGAGCCACTCCGGCTGGGAAGCAACATCGGGATACACAGGAAAGATAAAATGTTCAAGGTTGTGAACCAGCAGGATCGCCATTACGGCAAAGCCGCGCAAGGCATCTACAACCTCGATACGGGGAGTTTTTGAAGCAATTGTTTGTCGCATGTTTTTTGTTGTTTTTAAGATACGGTTATTGAATAAATGGCAAAAGTAATAAAATGAAGTGATAAATCATTCACTTCATACCTATATGTAAGTACGAAACTACATACATTATCTTTTTTTCGTCCTGAGAAACAGTACCGGAACAACGCACAGCAACGTGACAATAAAGGCAATGAAGAAATCGTCGTTGATGGCACTGATATATCCCTCCAGATCGATACGCTTCAGTACCAGCATTTCTGCCACTTCCTTGGCGGTATCGGGTGTGTTGCCTCCCGTATGTTCTATGAAGCGGCTTAAAGAGTGGATAGTCTGGCGGTATACGTCTCCCGTATAGTTCAGGGCTTCGCTGTATCGCTGTGTATGAAAAGCCGTACGCTGCGTCAGCAGATGGCTGAAGATGGCCACCCCAAAACTTCCTCCCATCTGCCGGACAATATTGGTGATACTGGAGGCTTGTGCCATATCGCTGTTACGGATATTCACCAACGACAGAGTCAGCAACGGAGTGAAAAGCAAGCCCATACCCAACCCACGCAAATAGAGACTCAGCATAATATACCACTTTTCGGTCAGGAAAGAGAGGTAATAGTTCATATAGAAACTGACGGCCATCAACAGAATGCCCGACACAATAAAGACTTTGGGATTGATGCGCTGCATCAGTTTACCCGATAAAGGCGAAGCGACTCCCTGGATAATGCCCACAGGCATAAAAAACATACCGGCCTGCAAAGCAGAGTACCCCAGATTGTCCTGCAAATAAAGAGGAATGAGGAACGTACTGCCGAACATACCGATACCAAAGACAAACAGGATCAGGTTGGATAACGCAAAGTCCTTGTCAACAAACAGGCGCAGATTGATAAGCGGTGTCCTGACAGTGAACTCAAAGTAGAGAAACAAAATAAAGGTGACCACCGCAATCCACATAGCTCCGAGCACTACGGGGCTGTTCCATCCCATGGAGTTGGTGGACGAATTGACTTCGGAAAGCCCATACATAAAGACAGGCAGGAAAATGGCAGAAGTGATGAAACCGGGAATATCGAAGGGAACTTTGGTTCCTTTCACATGTTCCTTCTGTACAATGGCAGTTACGATCAAAGCGAGAATCCCTATCGGGATATTGACGTAAAAGATATAGTTCCAGTCCATGTAATCAACCAGGTATCCACCAATGGTAGGACCAAAAGAGACCGAAGCGGCGGAAGCGATAGACCAGAATCCCAATGCCGTCCCCCGTTGTTCGGGCGGAAATACATCGCTCACAATAGCCATACCGACGGGAAGGAGCATGCCACATCCAAAACCTTCGATCACCCGCCAGAAAATAAGTTCTTCGATAGTGGACGAACTTCCACACATGAAGGAGCCGGCTGTAAAGACAAGCAAGGATAAGAAATAGATCTTTTTATAACCGAAGCGTTCGGACAGCCATCCGGCGGCAGGCAGAATACTTGCCATCGAAAGCATGTATCCCGTCAGTACCCATTCGGCCACATTGATGTCCGCACCGAGCGTACCCATTATCACAGGCAGTCCGGTGTTGACAACAGTAGAGTCGAGCACCGCCATAAAGGTGCCTATCATAATGTTGCCCAGTACGATCCACTTATAAGAAGAACCTTCTTTCATTCTTTGATAATCTTCACGTTAGCAGACATCCCCGAAAGCAGGCGGAGATTTGCTTTCAATTTCTCTTTCCCTTCCACCCGGTCGATCGAGATTCTCAATGGAATCCTTTGGGCTACCTTCGTATAATTGCCGGAAGCATTATCGGGAGGAATCAGGGAAAACTCGGATGCAGCGTTGGCACCGATGTAGAAAATCTTTCCATAAAACGTCAGTCCGGGATAGGCGTCGAGGGTGAAAAGGGCCGATTGTCCCATACGGATCTCGTTAAATTTAGTCTCCTGCAAATAGACAGCCACCCAGAGTTCTTTACCTTCGTTCAGAGTGAAGATGTTTTCGCCCGGCTGCAACAAATCGCCGGGAACCACCCACTGTTTGGCTATCAGGCCATCTACCGGCGAAACGATCCGGCAATTCTCAGTCGCCGTACTGTCCAGCATGGCCAGTAACTCACCTCTCTTCACGCTGTCTCCTTCGTGTTTGAAGACCACAGACAGCGGAGCCATCACACGGGCGGAAACGTTGACACGGCCGCCATCGAGATTTGCGTCTATCGTAGAGACGTATTTCCGATAGTTCCACCACCATACAATGGCAACGACAAAAGCGATGATAAGCAATATCACCAGCCAGATAAACTTTTTCTTATCAGAAGTATTCGATGTATTTGCAGCGTCCATAATTCTTGGGATTAGAGTTACAAGGATGGAAACAAAATCCGCAAGAAAAGGTTTGGAAAGGGAAGAAAAAGGAATCGGATTCCACTGAAAAACTCACCACAGAAGGCGCAGAGTAACACAGAGTGATTTTTAAGTCATGGAGGTGCGTCGAAAGTCTTTTCACCACGGAGTAGCACAGAGTATTTACTATAGTAATCAACAACTTAGAATTATCTCTGTGTCACTCTGTGTCCTCTGTGGTAAAATTTGACATGCCCCCGGAACTCTCCGGTGGAATAACTTAGTATACTACCGTTGCTATCACCTGTATAAACAGGATCAGGAATACCATTGCAATCGGGTATACCGTTGCATAAGCTACACTCGGGATATTGCTGTCTACCATGGAATCGGCAGCGGCAAGCCCCGGTGTACTGGTCATGCCACCGGTTATGGTACCCAGCAGATCGAGCAGACTGATTTTAAACACCAGACGCCCAACGAACGCAGCGATCAACATCGGTACGAGGGTGATGGCCGCACCTACTCCGAACAGCAACAAACCGCTCTCCTGGAAAGTAGCAACCAGATTCTTACCGGCCGATGTGCCTACCTCGGCCAGGAAAAGCAACAATCCCAACTGACGGAGCAACTGGTTGGCAGGGCCTGACATAGACCAGAGGATAGGACCTGTTTTACCCACCGCGCTCAGCAGCAAAGCCACCATCAGCACACCACCAGTCAATCCCGGTGAGAAAGATAATCCTCCCGGGAACGAGATATTAAGCTTACCGAAAATAACTCCCAGCACAATACCCATGGCAATAGGGAAGAAATCGGTGTCGGACAGCTTCTTGGCATTGTTTCCCAGTAAACGGGCTACTCCTTTGATACCTTCCTTCTCGCCCACCACCATCAGTTTATCACCAAACTTCAGTGCCAGATCGGGTGACGGTGAAAGGTCGATACCACTTCGGCGAACACGGGTCACGGTACAGCCGAAATTCTTCATCAGGTTCAAGTCGCCCAGCTGTTTATTTATCATGTCCTTTTTGGTCAACAGCAACGATTCTATCTCCTGCGTGTTTTCCAATGGAAGTTCACCTTCTTCACGTTCACCCACCAGTACGGCCAGTTGGGTCAATGCTTCCTCGCTACCCACTGCCTGGATGTAGTCTCCTTCACGAAGCACTGTATGGGCTGTCGGGATGGATATCTGTTCCTGATGTTTCAGACGTGAAATAACGGCTCCTGTCATGGCACGTGCATTGATCTGCATCAGGCTGCGGCCAAATACGCTCGGATTCGTGATGCGGTAGATACAGGTCCCCAACTCCGGGAATTGTCCCCGGCGTTCTATCTCGAGGCGACGGGCCTCCTTGTCAAGATCAATACGCATAATCTTAGGTAACAACTTCACGAACAGGATGACGCCAATCACACCGAACGGATAGGCAATACCATAAGCGATAGACGCCAATGGAGAATTGGTGCTGTCGATGGCAACAGCCAGACCCGGCGTACTGGTCAGCGCTCCGGCAACCAGACCTACCACACTGGGAGTATCTATATCGAAAGCATACTTCAGACCGATAGCCGTAAAGCAGGCCGAAGCAATGATAAGAAGTGTAATGATGATCAGCGTCTTCCCTTTACTACGGAAAGAATCGAAAAATCCCGGACCTGCCTGGATACCGATCGTAAAAATGAAAAGTACCAATCCGAAATTACCCAGTTCCTTTGGGATAATTACACCAAAATGCCCAAAAAGAAGGGCAATGAAGATGACCGCCGACACATCGAGCGATAGCCCCTTGATCTTGATTCTTCCCAACATGAAGCCTAACGCTACGATAAGGAAGAGCGAGAAATAAGAGGAGTGCAATAAGTCAGTAAACATAAATAAAAAGGTTAATTTTAGTTGTTAGTGGTGCAAAGGTACGTAAAAAACTGTTTTCGGTTATAGTAAAAGAAGAAGTAATTTCCAAGGTCTGCAAAGTATTTATAAACATAAAGATAGACATATGGGGTAGATCATTAACAAAAAGATGCAAAAGAAAAGAATTCACTAACACGTACAACCGCAATAAGAGAGCAAACAGAAGAAAATTCGGCAGAAGCGAACGGATTCCCCCCTTCCCAGGGCAGTATAAACAGGGTGAATTTACGGACTTCCGGGCAAAAACGGGTAAGGATAAACACAAAAGGGTTACGCCATCCGGCGGGGATGGCGTAACCCTCCGGCTAATATACCATAATGATACGGAGTGGAAGGTATTATCCAAGTGAGGAAAAGACATTGAAAAGATCTTTTCCTTCTATTTCACCTACTGTCCAAGTTATAGACAAATGATCAAATAGAAAGTAGAAATATAAAAGAAGACCCTTATTTACCAAAATGGATTCCAATTGCTATCGGATGGCAACCGGACGGATGTAATATCTGCCAATACAAAAAAGAGTGAAGCGATTTCCCTGCGTTTTTTTCCAAGGCCTCCGGACAGGAAGCCAAACAGGGGATTCTGACACGTTTTAAATATCAGATTGACAAATTGCTTTTCAAGAAGAACTGATTTTCTCAACACATACAATCTTCCCCTTCACAACAAGCCCCTTTATACTCAAACTCTAAAGTGACATGGCTGACACCGGCATGTGCCAGTTCGTTCTTGATCTTGTGCTTCACCTCTTCCATACGGCGTAAATCGTTTATCACAATATGGGCAGTCAAGGCTGTCTCGGTAGTGCTCAACGCCCAGATGTGTAGATGATGGTATCCCTCTACCCCAGATTGTTCCAATATAACCTGTCCGATCCTCCCACTATCGATGCCTACAGGGACTCCATCAAGTGAGAGGCGAAGGCTGTCATGCAGCAAGCCCCAGGTTGATATAACAATTATAACAGCAATCACCAGACCGATAATCGGATCGACAATCGTCCAGCCGGTGTACATGATGACAATACCCGAAATGACTACTCCCACTGATACCAACGTATCGGCAGCCATGTGCAGATAAGCTCCCTTCACATTAAGATCCTTTTCTTTGTCCTTCATAAAGAGCCAGGCTGTGATGGCGTTGATGACTACCCCTACCCCGGCTGTCCAAGCAATGGCAGCACCTTCAACGGGAACAGGATGAAATAATTTCTCCACACTTTCAGTGACGATAATACCGACAGCAACCAGAAGGATGACAGCATTGAGCAAAGATACCAATACCGTACTTTTTTTATAACCATACGTATAACGGCTGTTAGGGTGCACTTTTGCCAACCGGAAAGCAAGCATAGCCAACACAAGACTTGCCACATCGCCCAAATTGTGTCCGGCATCGGAGAGTAAACCCAAAGAATCATAATAGAAACCGATGCCGAACTCAACGAGGACAAACAAAATGTTCAGCGTAATGCCAATTATAAAAGACTTATTGAGCGACGTCAACTCATGGACGTGCTCATGATGATGTTCGTGAGAATGTACCATTATCGATAAGATATTTATCTACTTTTAAAACAGTCCGGCAGACAAATTAGTTCAATGAAATATCATACATAAAAGAGATCAGGTGGTCTGCCTCTTCACCGACCGGTGCCTGTAGTAACACCAGAGACTTCAGTTCTTCAAGTTCAGCCTGGCAGACACAGAAATAAACATTCTGTGCCGGCAACTTCAGAAAGATCTTCCGGTTAGCATTCATTTTCCGGTTTACCTTCTCACAATAAGATCCGTTGATTGATACAATATAATTGCGGAGACATTCAAGACCAGCCTCGGACAGACGAAAGAAGAGGTTGCCAAATTCCAGATGATACACTTTACAGTGGGCACAGTAGGTTATCATTCCATTACGGGTTTTGCTGATTAATTCCATCATAACTTCGAAATTTTAGTAATGGCACAAAAGTACGCAGAGCACTGTGGGAAGACAATACCTATTAATGCCTAATTATCAGGCAACCGGTAATCACATATAGGGAGTCGGACCAATGATATTATCCGACAATACAAAAATGAATGTGCTGTAACGGGGCTGTTTCTCAGCATTTTGCTTCCCATAAGCGCGACAAAAACACTATAAATCCGGCAGGATAAACGGATAATATCCTCAAAAGAGCTTACTTATTTATGGGTATCCGCCAAGTTCTTTTTCACACTATTTAGGTATTGTAAGCCCTTTTTATTGAGCCTACCTTTGCATCCGAATTCAAAAATAGTTCAATACTTATATAATAGTAAGACATACACATTTATCAGAATACTAACATTAAAAATAAGAAAACAAATGAGAATTAAGAATTTACTGACTATGATGTTTGTGTTGTGCGCCTGCGCAGCCTGCAATGACGACAAGAATGAAGAAACACCCCTCAACCAAGTGGTAGCCGGAAAATACGACGGATATACCAAAGCTGTAGCGCAATATTTCCCTGCCGGACAATATGCCGACAAGCAAAGCATCACACTGACCGCTAACGAAGACGGGACTGTGAACGTGACATACACTTCCGACTCCTTCGGTGAGTTCACCATCAACAATGCGACCGTAAAATCAGAAAGCAATACATACACCCTTAGCGGAAAAGGAGAGACCGTAATGGCCATGGCAGGAAAAGATCCCAAAACGTATGATTGCACCTTGAAAGGAACCATCGACGCGGCGAAAGCGGCTCCTTCTTTTGAAATATCCGTACCGGCCGTGATGGGCGGGCTGACTATCACTTTCACTCAGGGAGAGGCTCCGGCGGCGGCAATGGTTGCAGGCTCTTACGCGGGTTATACCAAAGCCGTAGCGCAATATTTCCCTAACGGAGAATATGCGGCAGACCAGACGATCAAAGTGACTGCTAATGAAGACGGGACCGTGAACGTGACATACACTTCCGACTCCTTCGGTGAGTTCACCATCAACAATGCGATCGTAAAATCAGAAAGCAATGCGTACACCCTTAGCGGAGAAGGAGAGACCGTAATGGCCATGGCAGGAAAAGATCCCAAAACATATGATTGCACCCTGAAAGGAACCATCGACGCGGCGAAAGCGGCTCCTTCTTTTGAAATATCTGTGCCGGCCGTGATGGGAGGACTGACTATCACTTTCGCCAAAGGTGACGTACCGGCAAATAAATAAGTTAAGAACAGAATAGACCTGATAACAGAACAATCTCACTTACATGAAAATAAATTCTCTGTTAATGAACTTTACTCTGCTGGGAACGATACTCGTATCGTTCTCAGCTTGTAATGGGATATTGAGTAACATCTATGACGAACCGGAAACTGCAAAGGATTTCGGTTTCATTGCAATAGACCGTGCCAATCACAGCGGTACAGTCCGGGTGGACGCAACCCAATATACAAAGTGGAACTACATCAACCTGCACACCCTGCGGATTGACTCGGCCAAGATTACCTCCGAAGGCGCAGAAGATCCGGCTGCATGGGACCTCGCCATTCATCGGTATGATGTAAAGACGAATGGCGGTGAAGTGCTTGAAACCGACTTCCAGAGCTTGAATGCACTGAAGAATGCGGGCAGCATGCCGCAAGGAACATTCGTGGCAGACGAATGGACGACGAACAAAATTGCCATCGACGTCTCACACATGATGGAGGATGACGGATACCTGATCTACGCCCCGTCGGACTACAATCCAGAGCTCTCAAAATGGCTCGATGTAGACACTCGAGAGATGCCTCCCATTTACACTCCGTCCAATAAGGTATATCTGCTTAGGATGGAGGACGGCACCATGGCTGCCATTCGTCTGACGAGTTATATGAACGCCAAAGGAGCCAAAGGGTACATGACTTTTGATTACCTGTATCCATACGAACCGTAATCACCCTCTGATAAAGATAAAAACAAATAAAATAAATATGCAAAGACTACTTAAACAGGCATGTTGCCTCTTCGCAAGCCTCTTGCTGACAAGTGTAGCTGCCGCACAACATAAAATATCCGGTAAAGTGATCGATACCGACAAAGAAGCACTGGTCGGCGCTACCATCACTTTGAAAGAAAAGCCATCCGTCGGTACCACCACCGACACGGAAGGGCACTACACCCTGACACTTCCGGACCAGAAGGAGTACACCATTCAGGTCTCATTCGTCGGCTATGTAACGACTTCAAAGAAAACAACGGCTGCTCGGCAAGGCCGTCTCGATTTCGTCCTGAAAGAAGACCTGATGGATCTGGGTACAATAGTCGTCACCGGAACACGTACCCCGAAACTGCTGAAAGATGCTCCCATCATCACCCGGGTAATCACAGCGGGCGATCTGAAAAAGGTGGATGCCACGAATATCGGACAATTGCTTCAGGTAGAACTACCAGGCATCGAATTCTCTTACTCGATGGACCAACAGGTGCAACTCAACATGCAAGGATTCGGCGGTAACGCCGTCCTCTTCCTGGTAGACGGCGAACGCCTGGCGGGAGAGACACTGAACAATGTAGATTATAACCGCCTCAACCTGGACAACGTGGAGCGGGTGGAGATCGTGAAAGGGGCAGCTTCTACGCTGTATGGCTCGAATGCCATCGGCGGCGTAATCAATATTATCACCAAGGCTTCGGATGATCCGTGGAACCTGAACCTCAATACCCGTTTTGGAGTACACAACGACCAGCGACACGGCGGTACGATGGGGTTCAATGCCGGTAAGTTCTACAGCCAAACCAACGTGCAATATACCAACATAGACTCCTACGACGTGAAACAGGGAGACTATACAACCATCAATGGCAACAAGACCTGGAATGTGAAGGAACGACTGATGTTCACCCCGAACGAACAGCTACGGCTGACGGCACGTGCCGGTTATTATTTCCGTGAACGGGATGCATCACTGGAGACCAAGAACCGCTATCGCGGATTCAGCGGCGGACTGAAAGGGAACTATGACTTAAATACCCAAAGCAACCTGGAAGTTGCCTATACATTCGACCAGTACGACAAGAGTGACTATCTGGTATCGTACAAGAATGACATCCGCGACTACAGCAACGTGCAACACAGCGTACGCGCCCTTTACAACTACACGTTCGACGATAAAAACACGTTGACCGTCGGAGCGGATTACTTGAGAGATTACCTGATGTCGTACCAATTTGAAGATAACGGTGATTACACGATGCACTCTGCCGACGCTTTCGGACAATTCGACTGGAACCCGACGGAACACTTCAACGTGATTGCCGGATTGCGGTTCGATTACTTCTCCGAATCGAACGTGCGCCACTTCTCACCTCATCTGGGATTGATGTACAAGATAGGAAACTGCTCCCTGAGAGGATCATATGCGCAAGGATTCCGTTCGCCCACCCTGAAGGAGATGCACATGGACTTCTACATGGCAAGCACCATGATGATTTATGGTAACCCGGATCTGAACCCGGAAACCAGCCACAACTTCTCACTCTCGGGAGAATACACCAAGAATCGTTACAACTTCACGCTGACGGGTTATTATAACCTGGTGCACGACCGCATTGATTATAGCTCTTTCAGAGATACCGACGGAACAATTGCTCAAATATATACCAATACTCCACGGGTGGACATCGCCGGAATCGATGCCAATGTTTCTGCCAAATATCCCTGCGGCATAGGCGCACGCATCTCGTACACGTACATCCATGAGTTTATGCGCGAGGGACAGGCGAAGACCACTTCTACCCGCCCCCACTCGGCTACAGTACGACTGGAATACGGCAAAACGTGGGACCACTATGACTTCAACCTGTCACTCGACGGACGTGCTTTGTCACAAGTGAAAACAAACCAGTATACCTCCAACGATCCGAATGCCGGAACGGAAAAGGTTACTTATCCGGGTTATACCATGTGGAACCTGACTCTCACGCAACGAGTATGGAGAGGAATCAATGTGAATATGGCCGTCAACAACCTGTTCAACTATCGTCCTGATTATTATTACGCCAATTCGCCCTATACAACGGGAACCAATTTTTCCGTAGGGCTTTCGTTAGACGTTGACCGGATATTCAGAAAATAACAAACAAGATTAGGACAGTCGTATTCTCTGGGTACATCAGCATACGAATGAGTTCAATTCGTTTTAAAATCACTGATAATCAAAGAGTTGAACAACTCATTCAAACAGTCTGATATATCAATAAACAGATCATTGAACCAGCAATTAAAACAGATAAGATAAACCAAAGAACAAGAAGCAATATGAAAAAGAAACAAATCATCACAGCCTGTTGCGTGGCCGCGGCAATACTCGTCGGAGTATTTGTCTGGCGGACCTGTTTCAGTGCCACGAAGATTGCCTTTGTCAATTTCCAGACCATCAATCTGGGAAATATTTCAAAGGCGAACGACAACTCGTTTGTCAAACTAAGAGAAGTCTCTACGGATCACCTGGACGAACTGACGAACTACGATATGGTGTTCGTCAACGGTATGGGATTGCGCATCGTCGAAGAGCAGCGCCAACTGATACAACGGGCAGCCGACAAAGGCGTACCGATGTACACCTCCATGGCAACCAACCCCGCAAACAATATCTGCAACCTCGATTCGGTACAGATGAAACAGATACGCCAATATCTTACCCATGCCGGAAAGGTAAACTACCGGAATCTGCTTTCGTATGTCCGCAAAGAGATTGACGGCAAGCTGATCTCGGCACCTGCACCGGAAGCACCGGTAGAGAAACCGACCGATCTTCTCTACCACGCCGGAGTGAAAAATCCGGATGACGAAATGGAATTCCTAAACGTGTCCGATTATGAAAAGTTTCTCCGCGAAAACGGACTCTATAAAGAGGGGGCACGCAAGATTGTGATCACCGGACAGATGGCGGATGCCACGGAACTGATTAAAGCACTCGAAGAGGCGGGACACAACGTGTATCCGGTCTCTTCTTTCACCCGGTTCATGGAGTTCGTCCGTGAAATCGGACCAGATGCCGTTATCAACATGGCACACGGACGCATGGGCGACGCCATGGTGGAATATCTGAAAGAGCACAACATTCCTCTCTTCGCCCCGCTCACCATCAACAGTCTGGTGGAAGACTGGGAAAACGACCCGATGGGTATGTCCGGCGGGTTTCTTTCGCAAAGCGTAGTGACACCGGAAATTGACGGTGCCATCCGCCCGTTCGCCCTCTTTGCCCAATACAAAGATGACGAAGGATTGCAACATTCATTTGCTGTTCCCGAACGGTTGGAAACGTTCGTAAGCACAGTGAACAACTACCTTTCCCTGAAAACAAAACCCAACAGCGAGAAGCACATAGCCATCGTCTACTATAAAGGTCCCGGACAGAATGCGCTGACAGCAAGCGGAATGGAAGTAGGCCCCTCGCTCTACAACCTGCTGTTGAGGATGAAGAAAGAAGGTTACCGGGTGGAAAACCTCCCTGCCAATGCCAAGGACCTGGAGAAAATGATCCAGGCACAGGGAGCCGTATTCGGCATGTATGCAGAGGGAACTTTTGATGAATTTATGAAAACCGGTAACCCCGAACTGGTGACCAAAGAGCAATACGAAAGCTGGGTGAAAGCATCGCTCCGTCCCGAAAAATACGCTGAAGTGGTAGCTGCCAACGGTGAGTTCCCCGGCCAATACATGACTACGTCCGACGGACGTCTGGGCATCGCACGGTTGCAGTTCGGCAACGTAGTACTGATGCCGCAGGTGGCAGCCGGCAGCGGAGACAATGCCTTCCAGGTGGTGCATGGCACCAATGCTGCACCTCCCCACACTTACATCGCTTCGTACCTCTGGATGCAGCACGGGTTCAAGGCAGATGCGATGATTCACTTCGGTACGCACGGAAGCCTTGAATTCACTCCACGGAAACAGGTGGCGCTGTGCAGCAACGACTGGCCCGACCGCCTTGTGGGAACTCTTCCGCACCTTTACATTTATTCCATCGGCAACGTGGGAGAAGGCATGATAGCCAAACGCCGTTCGTATGCCACCCTGCAATCTTACCTCACGCCTCCTTTCCTCGAAAGTAGCGTACGGGGTATCTACCGTGACCTGATGGAGAAAATCAAGATTTACAATAATACCACCGGATCGAAAGAGAAGCAGTCGCTTGCCGTGAAAGCACTCACCGTAAAACTGGGCATTCACCGTGAACTGGGACTGGATAGCTTACTGACCCGCCCATACAGCGAGGATGAAGTGGCACGTGTGGAGAACTTCGCCGAAGAACTGGCCACGGAAAAAATCACCGGACAGCTCTATACAATGGGTATACCCTATGAACCGGAGCGTATCACTTCTTCCGTACTTGCCATGGCAACCGAGCCGATAGCTTACAGCCTCCTGTCACTCGACAAACAACGTGGCAAAGCGACAGCCGATGTAGAGAAGCACCGCTCCCTCTTTACGCAGCGTTACCTGAATCCGGCCCGTGCTTTGGTAGAAAAACTGATAAGCAACCCTGCACTGGCAACAGACGAACTGATCTGCCGTACAGCCGGTGTCAGCCCCGAAGAACTGGCGAAAGCACGCGAAATAGAAGCTTCACGCAATGCTCCGAAAGGAATGATGGCGATGATGATGGCTGCCGCTGCCAAAAACAAGGCAGAGGACAAGACCGGAAAGGCAACCCATAAGATGCCGGAAGCCATGAAGGAGAAAATGAAAGAGATGGGTGCTCACATGGATTCGTCCAAGGCCATGGAAATGGCAAAGAAAATGGGTGCTAGTCCGGAAGCCCTGAAGAAGATGGAAGCAAAGATGAATCCTCAAAAAGTGGAAAAGAAACCTGCCCAAAAAGAATACAGCAAAGAGGAAATCAACTTCGCCCTTGCCTTGACGGAGGTGGAACGCACCATCCGAAACGTGGGTAACTATAAGACAGAGTTGGCCGACAGTCCCGAGAAAGAGCTCGCCAGCCTGGTCAATGCCCTGAATGGCGGATACACTGCGCCTTCACCCGGTGGTGATCCGATTGCGAACCCCAACACTCTGCCTACAGGACGCAACATGTACGCCATCAATGCAGAAGCCACTCCTTCGGAGTCGGCCTGGGAAAAAGGAGTGGCACTGGCCAAACAGACCATCGAAACTTACCGAAGCCGTCATAACGACAGCATTCCCCGTAAAGTCAGCTACACACTCTGGTCTGCCGAGTTCATTGAAACGGGAGGAGCTACCATCGCACAGGTATTGTATATGCTCGGTGTAGAGCCGGTTCGTGACGCCTTCGGGCGTGTCAGTGACTTGAAGCTGATTCCATCGGCCGAATTGGGGCGCCCCCGTATCGACGTAGTGGTACAGACATCGGGACAGCTCCGTGATATTGCAGCATCCCGCCTTTTCCTGATCAACCGTGCGGTAGAGATGGCCGCGGCTGCCAAAGACGACAAATATGAAAACCAGGTAGCGGCAAGTGTGGTAGAAGCCGAACGGGCACTGACCGAGAAAGGGGTAAGCCCGAAGGATGCCCGTGAGATGGCTGCTTTCCGTGTGTTCGGCGGTGCCAACGGAATGTACGGTACAGGTATCCAGGAGATGGTCGAATCCGGTGACCGCTGGGAAAATGAATCAGAAATAGCCGCCACTTACCTTAATAATATGGGTGCTTACTACGGTAGCGAAAAGAACTGGGAGGCCTTCCGGAAATATGCTTTTGAAGCCGCACTGACCCGTACGGATGTAGTGGTTCAGCCTCGTCAGAGCAATACATGGGGGGCACTGAGTCTCGACCACGTATACGAGTTTATGGGAGGCATGAACCTTGCCGTACGCAACGTGACCGGCAAGGACCCCGACGCTTACCTGAGCGATTATCGCAACCGTAACCACATGCGCATGCAAGAAGTCAAAGAGGCTGTCGGTGTAGAAAGCCGCACCACCATCCTCAACCCCGCTTACATCAAAGAGAAGATGAAAGGCGGTTCTTCCTCTGCCGCCGAGTTTGCCGAAACTGTAACCAATACATATGGCTGGAACGTGATGAAACCTGCCGCCATCGACAAAGAACTTTGGGACAACATTTACAATGTATACGTAAAAGACGAATACAATCTGAACGTGAAAGAGTTCTTCGAAACACAAAGTCCCGCCGCCCTTGAAGAGATGACTGCCGTCATGCTCGAAAGTGCCCGCAAAGGTCTGTGGAAAGCAAGCGCCGAGCAGGTTGCCGAACTGGCAAAACTCCATACCGAAACGGTAAACAAGTATCGTCCGTCGTGCTCGGGTTTTGTATGCGACAATGCCAAACTGCGCGAATACATCGCTTCCAAGTCGGATGCTCCGGCTGCCGCACAGTACAAGGAAAACATCACCAGGATACGTGAAGCAAAAGCTTCGGGCGATGCCAAAGGAATGGTGATGAAGAAAGAAGAGATAAACCAGACACCGGAAGAACAAAAGACAACCCTGAGCAACATTGCCGTGGGTGCAGCCGTAGTAGTGGTGATACTGGCACTCGTACTCTTTGTCCGCAAACGTCGTAAAACATCAGAATAATCAGGAGTATGGATACAGTCGTACTTGTATTAATGCTGTTAATAGCATTCAACTTTCTGCTGAAACAGACTTTCTGGAAAGCAGTGGCGGTAGGCATCATCGCTGCCGTTGCCGCCCTGTTTGCGGGACTGATGTGGCCGTATGCCATCGAGCAGTCGAAAACACAGATTGCCGACTGGCTGGGCAACACCGCCCTGATGCTGGACACTTCCGTTTTACTGACTATCGAGGTCAGCCTCCAGATGGCCTATGCCATGCTGGCGGTACACGTTGCCAGTGCCTATCCGGTAAAGCCCCGCACGCTGCTCACCTACCGATTCCTGAGATGGTTTCCGGGACTGCTTATCTTCCCGGTATTATTCAGCGGGCTGGTCTATCTTATCTTTGCTTTCCCGGGGACACCATTCACCACCGTGGCGTGGGGGTATGCCGCTTGTGTGTTAATAGCCATCCCCGTGGGACGCCGGGTGCTGCTCTATCTCCTTCCAGAGAAAGAACTGCGGTTGGAACTCTTCTTCCTCACTAACGCATTGGTAGCCATCCTGGGGATTGTCGCTACCGTGAACGGACGGACTTCCGTAGCCGGAGTCAGTGAAGTGAACTGGGGAGCACTGGCCGGCGTCGGAGGAATAACCGTCATCGGCAGCGCCATCGGACTCGGATGGTGGAGACTGAAGAAAAAAAGTAATCAATCATAAAAACAACAGGTAAATCAACTTTTTAAAACTGATCGACAATGAATATCATATCAGACATTTTATATTGGATTTCTACAGGACTGCTCGTTCCTGTTATCGTATTGCTTATCGTATTATTCGGCCGTGCACTTCTGTTGGTCGGCAGTTTCTACGGACAGTATCTTTCGATACGCAAGACAGAGGCACTGCTCCGCAACGAACTGAACGCACTCACTCCTGCCACTGTTACTGAACTGGCAGCCAAATTGCCGGAGAAATCATCATCCCTCGTCATATCCTATATCCGCCAGGTACTCGAAGCACACGATAGTCCGGCACAGGTACAACGCCTGCTCGCCAACTTCGAGATCGCAGCCGACAAAGACCTCGCCATTTCTAAAACATTGACCAAGCTCGGCCCTATCCTCGGACTGATGGGCACACTTATTCCGATGGGTCCCGCCCTTGCCGGACTGGCAAGCGGTGACATCGCTTCGATGGCCTATAACATGCAGATCGCTTTTGCCACTACCGTTGTCGGACTGGTAGCTGGAGCCGTAGGGTTCCTCACTCAACAGGTGAAACAGCGCTGGTATCTTCAGGATATGACCAATCTGGAGTTTCTTTCCGAATTGTTGAACGAAAAACGTGCGGCCCGATGAAACGAAACCTGCTCAGAAAAGAAGAAGATGCCGACCCGATCAGCGTCGTATCGAACCTGTTCGATGTAGCCATGGTATTTGCCGTAGCCTTGATGGTAGCTCTTGTCAGCCGCTACAACATGACCGAAGTGTTCTCTCAGGAAGACTACACCATGGTGAAAAACCCCGGAAAAGAGAATATGGAAATCATCACCAAAGAAGGACAGAAGATCAACCGTTATACTCCTTCGGAAGACCAGCAGAAAAGCGGCAAGAAGGGAAAGAAGGTAGGTATTGCCTATGAATTGGATAACGGGGAAATCATCTACGTCCCGGAAGAATAAGTACTCTCGACAGGACTGTCCCCCGAAAGTTGGCAAACAGCGTATAAAAGGGCATGTCAAGAGTCTGTTTCACCACAGAGCAGCAAATCACACAGAGATGCGGTTTACAGATAATCCAAGCAATTATCTTCTCTGTGTAGCCTGCTGTTCTGTGGTGAACTGCTGATATACCCATCCGGCACTCTGCAGACGGGAATTTCAGTATCCGGTTGTCGGCCGGCAAACAAAAGACCTGAACCTTTTTGCCCTCAAACATTTAAGTCTTTTCAGTGAAACACTTAAGCATTCTCAGCGAAACGTTTAAGTCTTTTCAGAAAACGTTTAAGTCTTTTTCGGAAACTCTTAAATCTTTTTCTCCCCCCCACGAATCAAAAGCCCAATGCTGTCTCACGGCTCTGAATAACAACCGGAAACAAACTTTCCGGGAATTCCGCCTTTATGCAAATATCATTTCCTTTCAATTGAAACAGATCAACAACTCTCCAAAAAGAAACCTGCTTCTCCTTTTGCCTGCAATTTTTTTGATTACCTTTGTCCCCCGAAAAGACGCAATTCACCCGTTAAAAAGGGTATCCCCCATCTAAGACCTAAACCGGAATCGAAGCACTATACAGACACATCAACCGCATTCCCTTCACCGGAAATGTGGAAAAGCAACATGTATGTATCACTGATTTAAGAAAGAGTAAAAAGATCAAAACCTTATGGACATCCACCAAGAATTAAAAGAACTATCTAAATTCCTGTCTGAATATTCCACCAGCCTGATGGCCGTAGGTGTACAGACATCACGCATCGTACGAAACACATCGCGAATTGCCGAGTCTTTCGGCTTTTTCTGTGACATGACCATCTTTCAGAAAACCATCATCATGACGTTACGCGACGCCGATAACTCACACTCGTACAGCACAGTAAACAAAATCAAACCCATGGGGCTGAATTTCGCCATCAACTCCGCCCTCAGCACCCTGAGCTGGGAAGCGTATGACGAGCATCTGTCTCTCACTGAACTCCAGCGA
>ENA-ORME01000123-ORME01000123.1-human-gut-metagenome-genome-assembly--contig:-NODE-123-length-33100-cov-7.318747_pt1 | contig 33100 bp, 46 predicted proteins | sample MGYA00242097_ERZ508983 | MGnify/ENA primary metagenome ERZ508983 (study PRJEB26280, sample SAMEA2531408) | human gut metagenome | biome: human gut; feature: human-associated habitat; material: faeces...
GACTATTGCGGCAGGCTTGGATATACCCAAAGAAACCATTTCCGAAGCGTTAGGGCATGAAATAGGCTCTTCGGTAACATCTATCTATATTGATTTTAATAGGCAGAAGGTTGATGATGCAAATAGGAAAGTAATTGATTATATTAATAGCGTTGGAGGTTGGATGCGATTGAAGCAAATAATAGATGGTATGACGGGATTATTTAATGATCTAAGATAGTAAAGGAAAGGCGACTGAATAAGTCGCCTTTCCTTTACTATCTTAAAAAATACACTGTGTTAACATACTTTGAAATAGAATAAATACAAATCATTCCCATTCTAAATCACATATTATTGTTTTACATATTTTTCAATATATTCTTTGATTCGCTCAGCTTGTGCTTTCGTAATTTTTACAAATGAAATTTTACTTTTTAAATCATTTGAACCATACTCATCCATATACCGACCTATTGATACATTTAAAAACATGGACGGTAAAGACGATATGCCTTCCAGATCAATAGTGATTTTATTGCACTTATTGATGTTGTCTATAATTAAATCATATAGACACTTACCAGCATCAGGAAAACTCCTGTCACCCATTAAGTCACTAAGTTTGATTGTGCACATAATTTAATCTCCTATATTTATAAATCAAATTCATCCAAGATTTCTTCATCTTCAGTAAGTAATAAGTTTATTTCCAAATAAATCAAAGTTCCTGAGAAATGGAAATCAACGTCGAATGTTTTAATGCCTGTGTCAGTCTTTAACAACAAGGCATTATTACAGAATATTCTAACAACACTTGAACACGATAAAATGTTGTCTAATCCTCTTCCCTTATTATGAATTTTTGAACCGACTGTAAAGTCAACTTCTATAGACTTTAATAATGCATCTTTATCATTAGCTATATCGGGTGTAAAATCACGTACGGATTTGGCTATTCCTTTCCCGAAATCACATACGGCAATATACAACATTCCGTTGTGCTCACTATATTTTATTAATGAAAAAGCGTTACCGCTTGCTTCAGCATGGTCAAAGACATTGTAATAGACTTCAATCATACTTAGTGAGATAATACTCAAGTCCTTACCTTTAAAGAAATTGTTTTTGAAATATTTCTCTACATTCTTAGCATATAAATCCTTCTCAGACTCTACAATTCTCCATAAATTGAAAATATTATTACTCGTTGAGTCTACATGATTTTTACCTCCACTCCAATATTCTTGAATACGAAGATCAGAAAATAACATATTCCTTATTGAGTCATTCCCTGAGTTAATAGCCACTTGGTGGTTGTTTTTATCAAAAAATTGAATTAAACAGGCTAATGTTACAAAGTGAATTGGTTCAAACTCTTCAGATTTCAAATCTGAGTTGATTTCTAAAATAATATATTTTTTATATATATTGTTTTTGTAATTCGCTCTTGCCGATGCTATTTCCCTAAGCCACAACTCCTTATTCAATGATTCAAAAAGAATAGTTGTATAGCTCCTCATTAAACTCATAAATGACTTATCATTGTAAATTGGATACAAAGATAAGCCGATTTCCTAACTAAGCAATATAATAGTGATATTTTTATACTTTAATTTACGCTAATTAATGTAATATATTCATTTATCATTCTCACCATTCCCACAAACTATAACTCACCCCAACCCCGACATAGGGACTCAGCTTACTCCCTGTAATCCCGTATCCGGCATGCACACCCAGCCCGAACCGTTTCCGCTTTGCCCGCTCTCTGACAAACATCGTGCGCGTTTTACTGTACACCTCGATACTATCCAGCTTTGCACGGTAGCCAGACACATAAGCCGTGTAAAGGCTGTCCTTGTAGATTTTCTGCGTAATAGGCAAATACACTGTATCCCGAACCGTATCCCCCGACACAGGGACGGGAACAACGAACGGAAACGAATCTACAACGCTTTCATAAACCGGAACGGGTATTGTATCCCGAACCGTATCAATACGATTTGTAATGATCGTGTCTCTGATTACTCCGCCCGGTGCGTGTTCCACCCTTGCCGGGCGAAACACGATAAACAGGATAAGAACTGCGATAACGATATAAGGTAGATATTTCATAGCTTCAACACTTGTTTTCTGTTTCTACCTTCACGGAATGATACGTGAACCCATGAAAAGTCTTTTTCATTGATCAATTGATCGAAGGGTAATTCCTGCCGGATGATCTCAAATAGCTTCCGGTTTTCCTCCTTACTTCCTACCGTAATATCAGCCGCTTCACCTATCCGGTGTTGACTGGATGTCGTCCCGTTTACGCTCCGGTTTAGAATAGCACTTCGATAGCCGGAACTTACCCGGATAGGCTTGCCGTATTTTTCCCGAAGCGGGTCGAGAACGCTTTCTACCAGCTTCGTTAAATTGTGTATAGCTTCGGCCGTTGGGTAATTGTCAATTCCACGCGCTACGGCCGTGTCGCTGTGACTAAGTTCTTGGATTGTAAAATACTTCATACTATATGTTAATTTAATCCTGTGAATTAAAAGTTTTAGTTAGCTTCGCACCCACTTTTCATTTTCATCTCGTTTGGGAAGATAGGATGGAAACTTTGTTTTATATGCGTAACCTCCCGTCGTTACATATAGCGGCGGGAGGTTTTATTTCACTCTTTCTTTCCCGAAATATTATCGAACCCTTTCAGCTTATTTATGATAGCCTTCGGGAAAAAGCCCGGGCAAATCTCTTCTACGTTTTCAATAATACTTAAGGCCTCACGTATCATTAATGCCGTACAAGCGAAATACCGGAACCAGACGAAACTATCTACTACCTGACCGGCGATGGAGAAATTACCCATCACATGTGACAGGATCAATACACAACTGTAAATGATAAGCTTACGCCCAATCATACCATAGGCCTTACTACTGACATCTTTAGATAGCCAGTGCTTGACAAAGCCGAGCACCGTATCAACGCATACAAGGACAATCAGCCATTTGACAAACTCCCAGTCACCAAAGACATAGCGTTCAAAGAGTTCCAGCAAAGGAGAAAGAGGTAAGGCAATTAATGCAATCATCTTTAAATTTTTCATACTCTTGGATATATAAACTTTAATCGTATATTTGTTACGTTAATATTAAATTACGCACTTTATGTGGTATGTATAAACTTTCGTTCCTCATTCATACCGCATCTTTCCGCCCCATCTGCGAAGACAGGGCGGATTTTTGTTACTTGGATTTAGATGCCGGCTTTGCCTCTAAAGCGGCTTTTACCTCTTTGGCGATCTGATCGAATGCGGTCAAATGTGCCGTAGCGTTCTCCGACTCCGGAAGAGACATCTGTTTGCTACCTGATTCTAACAGCAAATACCCGATATATCGCCCGGAGGTTACGGGCTGCTTACCTGTAGGGGTGTCAATCTCTTCCGTGACCGTTTTAATGATTTCACAATGAAGGCGGCTGAGATTATCGTTATTGACACTGTAGTTTACATTGTACTGATAATCTCCTGAAACGGCTTTACCGTTTACTTGAACTGTTCTTGATTCTTCTTGAAACATAATTTATTGATTTTGAGAGTTAATAATTACTTTGTCTAATTCATTATAAATAGCGGTTTTCACCACTGCGAGTATCGGAGCCGGATCAACGTAATTTCGAATGATATTTGCACCTTGTTCGTCAACTTCAACTTCACCCTCTTTATATATCCGTTGGGCAAACTCCAATTCACCCAAATCGGGTGTATTACAGTAAATAGTATTTCCTACTGTTTTAGCTACGTCGAACTCTTCTATTTCTCCGTCGATAGCCGTTTGTACTTTTAGTTTTCTAAAATTGATTTTCATACTCTATTTTGAATTTATAATTATAATCTTCGCTTACAATGGTATTTACCAAACGTTGCGCCCTACAACGAATACACGGAATGCACAATCACGGGGGCCTTTATTTGAATCAAGCATTAAAACCTCAAAATAAGAATTGTTTTGCGTTTCTACCTGACCGAATACCCAGCCATAACCGCCCAATCCCTGTACTAAGACAGCGTACTGCGGATGCTTCAAGCTGTGGTATATCCTGTATTTCCCTGTAGCTATTTTTTGTGCACTGGTTAAGGTACATCCGTTGCCCCATTCGTTCGTAACCGTACCCGCTTGATATACATATCCAGTACATAGCATTCCGGGAGCATTCCATTTTTCACTCGCACGCTGCCCAAACAGATGCGAACCGTGGCTTTGTATGGCGCTTCCTCCCTCAGAGTTGGCGATAATTTTCAATGCCTTACCGCCCTGTCCGTATGTGGAAAGTGAGAGGCAGTCTTGATTGTCATTACGAATCTCCATTAACGGGAATCCCCCTGATGTCGGTGCGCCCCCGTATTGATTAATACGCAAGAAACGTGTTCCGGAGATTTCAAGTTGTATTTTCGCGTCTGCTACATTACGGGAATATATGGCATTGTTTTTAATCTGCCATCCGCCAAGATAAGCACCATCAGTTACGGTCAGATTGCCCGTTGTGATTCGCTGTGCTGAAAATGCTTGTGCAACTACTTCCGCCGCTTCAATCACATTGGCAGACAGTTTGCCGTTTGCGTTGATGGCGGCTGTCTGCTGTCCAGAGTTGTTTTGGAACAGGACGTTGTCCGCTTTGAGAACGATTTTACGGGAAGTAATATTAATCCCAGTAACAACAAGTCCGTTGTTAATAGTATTAACGCCTCCTTGTGCTCCGTTTGCCGTGTTTAATGCACTGTTCGCCGTGCCTTGCGCATTATCAGCCTTACCTACTGCACTATTTGCCGTACCCTGTGCGTTATTGGCTGCATTCTGTGCGCTGTTGGCAGTGCCCTCAACGACTGAAAGAGATGCGCTCGTTTGGGTCAGTTTCAGTTCGGCAGCGTTCATTCTTCCGGTCAGCGAATCTACTTTAGAAACTGTTGCCGAAATTTCACCTTTAACTGCACGAATCTCTGAGTTCGTGTACTCAGCCGATTTGAAAACAGGATCTTGTTCATTGGGGCTCCAAGCGGTTGCGACCTCTCCAAATTCGACTTTGAAGTCTTTCACCCAAATGTACGCCCATGATATTTGCTCAATATCAACGAAATTATATATTGAACCTTCCTCAGTATTCTTAGTTACATCAAAAGTATGCTTGAAATACTTCCAAGTATTAGTGGCATTGGTATTGATTCTAACCGAAGCTGAATCGCATATATCCATAGTAAACCCGACAGGAGTGTTTTGACTTCCTTTAATCCAACCCGAAACAGTATATTTCCCGGGTATTGCAGGGATAACATTAGGTATTCGCATTGCGCTTGCACCTCCGTTACTACCCACCAAATAAAAACCATGAATAGACGTTTGTCTTTCAATCGTAGGTGAAGGATATAATACATTTAATGGAGAACTTGAATAGCTAAACAGATTGTTGCCCCCAACATTCAAGTTGTCTACTGCTGTTTTTACAGATAAAGAGATTTTGCCCTCTACGATATCAATTTGCGAAGCAGTATATTCAACGCTTTTGTTGTAAATGTCATTTTGAGACGGACTCCAAGATGTGCCGATCTTACCCTCTACGAGATTGATATTTTTATAGCTTATATCCAAACCGGGTTGTGTGTTTGGGTTATCACCACTAAAGCCACATAAATAAAATGTATCGGACAAATCTAATCCGTCTGGAATATCCATAGTTAAATAATATCTACGCCATCCCGAAACGTTTGGCAACGCAACTATTTTATCAACCAACATTGTAGTAACCCCGCCTGCTATTCTACGTAGATTAAACCATAAATTTGCTGTATGAAAATAGTTTCCACTTATGGCAACATCAATACCCAATGTGTAAGATTTACCGGCTGTTATGCGCGACTTATCAATAGGCATCCAAGTTTTATAACAGTTGAAATACCCTTTACCCTTTACATTACACCAAGCATTTGAGGCCGGATTATAATTAAGCACTACATTTGAGGGACTGTCTGACCCGTTGAACCAATATTCCTTAGACCCGTCCAAAATATTACTTCCTCCGACTGTAGCCGTTTCAAGTTGGGTCTTAACAGATAACTCTATCTTACCGTCGATAACCCTTATCTGACTATCGGTGTATTTTTTAGATTCTATTAAAGTATCATCGGGTGCGGGTTTCCATCCGGTAGGCGTGTCGCCTATCTCCATCTGAACGTTGCCCATTTTACACTCACTTCCATAACCAAGACGAATGTATGCTATAATATCATCATCAAAAGTTAGTTCTATATCATCGGGAACTTTGATAGTATGCGTAAACCTTCCTTTATCGGCTTTTGGACTTGTTGAATCAAAGTATTTCCATGCGCCGATATAGTAATATTGTGTTGTTCCATTCTTTAAAATAGCCTTTTCCAAACCTATCCGTGTTTCACTATTGAGTTTCAGATTACTATACTCGTAATCAAATGACAATGTGAGTGTTTTTCCTGTTAAATCAAGCCACGGTTTAGATATGTGGTATGTATATTCTACATTGTGTCCTGTGTTGAAGCCATTCGACTTTAGAATTAAGTTCTCACCTCCGATATTCAATTTTCTTTCAGTTGCAGACGGTATCCAATTAGCTACGCCCACACTACCCTCGGTAATTACAGCCCATTTAATGTATGTCCCCGTTGATTCCTGTTGGGGGAATTTATAGAAGTAGAAATATGCCCCATCCGGGTTAATGGGCGTTATAGGCTGCGAAAGTACCGTTTCTTCTGCGCTTTTCGGCAAAGAACCTATCCATCCGTACGAAGGATTATTATACGCCCTGATAACATCTGAGTCCGCACACTTATAGCACACAGTAAGGGTATAGGTTTTGCCAACTTCTAAATGAACATCATACTTATACGCTCCCATTTGATAGGGGTTAGCATTTAGTTTGTGGTTAGAGTCATAAAGCAGATTAACGTCCGCTACTTTCATACTGCGTATGGCAAGCTCGATCTTTCCCGGTATAGCCGCTAACTCGGTAGCAATATTACTAAACTCCTGTTCGATGCTCTTTCCATTTCTCAGAATGAAAATACCTTTCAGGAAACAGTTCATCGCATACAGGCCGTATCCGGACGGTTGGAGGTCAGCCGGAAAGTCTGTATCCGTCATGCCATCGAGACAGCCCAAAATCACTTTGTTCTTTCCGGCCAAAGACGTAGAGTTTACCCCGTCCAGTACAGAAATGCGCGGTTTGCCATCTTCCGAGGCGGTGAGATACAAAATACCCTGTCTGTTCGGATTCGTGAGGTTGCCCATCTGAACCAGATCATCACCAACGGCCGGAACTGTACCGTTAGGAAGTACGGATTTAAGTATAAGAATCGAATCATCATTCACCGAGGCAACCGGAACCCAGTAGTATTTAACGTGTCCGGATGTGTAGACCTGACAACGTACCAAGTCATCAGCGACAAACATCATGTCGCCCTCTATACCTAAAACATAGTAAGCCGGATCACCGGATGTTTCCGAAACGGACTTAACACGCCCGTTGGCGGATGAAATCACCAGACCGCCGTTAACCGCACGAACTTTCGAAATGATAAGTTCAAAAATGGTCATGGCTTTACGGACTACGGCATTATCTATTTCAAGGTTCCAATCTCCATTGATAGCCTTGTATAGCTTCATCCCTTCACCCATCAGTCCGGGAATGAATCTCTCCGAGCTAATAAAGTCCTTGACTATAGTTTGAAACAGGGTTGCGACGTGCTCAACATTCAGATCGTATGTTTTTGCAAGCGCCTGAACGAGCAAATTTAAAGTATGCGTGTCACCTTTAGCCCAAATATCCGCGCCTGTTGAAATATTCCCTTCCGAATGAAGTGTGCCAACATTGGCCGAACCGGTTACTTCCAATGTAGCGGCTTTAACTTTCATCCGGGCAACTAAAGATTGTAATTCCGCGTCGCCACTTTCATTGATAAACGCAAGATCATTGCCAATCAGCAGGCCTTTCAAAAAAGTGATCGTTTCGGCTGCTGTATCCGCTTTTACTTTACTCAGGTAAATATCATCCAACTTCTTCAAAGCCTCTTTAATCGCTGCATCTATCTCCTTCAAAGTACGCTTTGAAGAAAGCACATTATCATCAGTAAGCTCTGTGACTGTATCCGATTCGGCAATGATACGTGAACGAATCTCTAACAGTGTTCGGAGCGATGACAGTACGTTGCTATCGGTAAACGACTTTGTGTCGGTAGCCTTTACAATGTCAACCGAAGCACCTCCGCCGCCTCCGCCGTTAACAGTAACGCCACCGGTCGTCCGGGTGATAACAGCCCCAGCCGGATAGTTTTTTGACCGGGGCTTTGCGGGTATGGATGTAGTTTTAATATCTACCATTTTCAATCATCTTACAATTAAACTGATTCATCGCGAAGTCAATTGTACCGCCCGTGATCGTAAACCGTTTGTTTGGCTGAAACTTATCGGTTATAGTTGTGATAGGCGTAATTGCTTCGTCATCTACCAGTATTTGTGTAAGTTTGAATTTGGTAGCTCCGTACTGATTAATGATGCGCCGGATCAAATGCTCTTCCGGCCGGACTAACTTCTGTTCTATAGAAGAATAGAGGTTATCGGTCAGGTAGTTATCACCTAACATGACTTTCGAATAGCACGCCCCATCATTGTTATAGCTGGATATTTTAAACTCAATTTCGTCTAATTCGTTAATGTAGCCTTCGTTAACGACGTTTTCATAATAACGGTCTGTATTATCGGTAGTCTTTTCGGCTTCGGTGCTCTTTCCATATTTAAAAGAGAAGTCTTTTAACAAGAATCCATTTATAGCAATGGCATTATGTATTTTAGATGCGTAAAGAGTAAATTCAAGCTCGCCATACAATAGGGTATCTACGGGAATTATTACACCTGAAATACCTTTATACGGCATATAGATTGTTTTTTGATTCTCAATGGATACATAATCTAATCGGGCTTCGTTATTCTCTTCGGACGCGGGAAGTCTAAAAAAACAATTGGGATTTGTAGACCATGTGAATGGAGCCAAGCCGTTAGCACTCCCATAATATTTATTGCCGATCCGTAATTGGCAAGCGGCCAACGGCATGTATGTGCCTCGGCTGTTGTCCCAAGGAACCAAACCTATATCCGCTATCGTCTTGTAGCTCCCAGATACAGCAAAAGCCCCTGATTCATACATAGAGGAAGCTCCCTTAAAGCTCATAATTTTAGTCAATAATTCAAGACCTCCAATCATGCTTAGATTTCCGCCTGATTTAAGGCATCTGACTTGTATAACATCTGTAAACGAATAGTCTGAAATATCCGGCTTACCGTCCACTATTTTATAATTGCAGTACCTTTCTTGTATTCCTCCTACAAGCTCATGTGCATCATAAGCACGTAACTCTAAATCATCATTGCCGATAACCGTATTACCATCATACAAATACATGTTCCAGTTTTTCGGATAAAGAAACTGACGGTAACATTTCCTATCTTTATTTGTATTTAAGCGTGACGAAAGAGCTTTTGCATCTTCGTAATTCTCTTCCGGAAGCAAATTCCCAACCGGATAATTGCTGTCTTTTACTGTCACTTTGTTATAACCGCCCAAAATATCTAAGGTGTGTTCCGAACCGCTAAAATGAATATCCTGCACGCTGAGAATATTCCCGGCTTCAAACGTATAGGATGAAAAGTCAGGTGTGTATTTATAGTAATTTCCGCGATGGTCTACATCTACAAAATATAATGCGCCTTTATAATCAACACAAGTCCAGTTAAGGAACTTGCATAGTTCTTCAATCACCTCTTTCAAGTTCATTGGTTTATCGTCTTCGTCGAAGAAATTTTGTTCGCTAATTGTCATACTTTGCAAGACATTTGCGTTTGCATCATAATCCGCCGGACTTTTAGCATAAACATGTGGTATGTATACGGCCGAATAGGAGCCGCGAGACTCTAAGACGCAACGGGTCAATAGCTCCCACAAGCTAACAAACTCTTTGCTTCCCGCACTCTTTTGTTTATAATCTGCGTATTCAAGTGTATTCATGGCAGATACACACTGTATTTCCAGATCGAACAGTGTTGCGGTATAATCTTGCGTATACAATTCCGGAGTAATAAAGCCAGTCCAAACAATCGTATCACCCTGTTTGAAGTTAACGCGGTACTGCTGATACCCGGTCGAGTATAGGCTTTGCAAGTAGTCATTTCCTACCACCCTGATAGTAGCCGTAGAAAATCGAATAGGAACATAAAGAAAGTTATCATCCGCAATCTCAATAGAGAAAGGAGCGTCGCCGCTCCCTGTTAACTCGGCAACTCGCCCCGTATAGCCTTCTTTCTGAATTTCTACGATATAACTTTTATTTCGCCTTGATTTGAAAGGCAGAGTGTATATTGTTCCGTAATTTGCCATATTATCTGATTTTATTTTTGATTCGACTTCGATTGTCGAGAACTAACTCTAAATCCTGTCCTCTTACCTTGAAGTTTCCTGATACTTCAACTTTTTGGCCATTAGGGGACGGTGAGATCAATCCGGCCAAGTGCCCGGGTATAGGTGAAATATTGGGGCGGCTAACATCAAGTCCGCTATATAGCTTTGAATTGAGCATTTTAAACAAGTTCGCTTGCTGTGAGCCGTTCAAGATCATTTCGCCACTGTTTAGCATCGCCGGAACTTTGTCACCCGCAAACGAAATGCCGGGTACTATACCGCCGTTTGCAAATTTTGGGATACTTGCCATTGTAGCAACAACAGAGAGGGCGGCAGCCCCAGCGGCAACCCATCCAACTACTGGAATAGATGCGGCGGAACCAGCCGCTTCGGCGGCGGCTTTTGCCGTTAAGGCTGTAGTGAGGCTAACAATGCTTGGTATTGCTTGTGCTATACTTTGAAATACCCCAGCACCCCAATTTATCCATGATGTAGTACTATTATTGGTAATGCCGGATAAATTACCCATTACAGACCCTATCAATCCTAAAGAGTCTGCGTATTGCTGGTTCAAATCAATATCCTCTTTTTTTATAGGAGATTCGAACTTAGGCAATTTAAAACCTTTATCATTATGCTTTAGTCCAATTTGATCACCCGGACGATTAATGGAAGGCAACCCGCCTTTCATGTCTCCATATTTTCCTTTGAAAACTTCCTGCTCAACTACTATTTTAATATTAACCTTTTTCTTCTCGAGTTCGTTAATTGCAGCTTGAACAGTTGCACGAGCCTGCATCGTTGTTTCTTTAGACAGTTTTTTATTAAGGCGGGATATCTCCGCATCATACCATGCAAGTGTATCCTTTAATGGTTTTTCATCTTTGTCTTCTTTTGAATCTTTCCCGCCTGCCTGCGATGCTCTATTTGCGGTTTTTGTCATTGACTCATAGGCTTGTTCGGCTGCAAATGCTTCTGATCTTATACCATATAATTTCTTTAACCATTCATCGCTCTCTTTAACAAGCATACCATTATATACTATAGCATCTTGATATTTTGCTATCATGGGAGCCATGGCCTTATTATAAGATTCATAATCAAGCGTCTTTACCGTTGACCAGCTTCTATTCATGCCTGCCCCAGTCATTACAGTCTCCACCTTTGTATATTTCTTACGTAGTGCAGCTTCCACATTTTTAAAGTATTGGTACTCTTTTTCTGCTTGTTTCTTTTCGGCGTCTCCCATGGCACTGACATCGAAACGGGAAACTCGATCTACACTCACCATTGATACGTCGGCCGCACTTATTCCGGTGGATGCAGCAACAAGCGCCTGCACCGCTTCCGTAGATCGTCTGCCGAGTTGGTCTACAATTTCCCGTTGATCCTTTAAAACATCATCCAGTCGCTTTTGGGCTTCATCTTTTTGAGCTTCTGTTGAATCTTTATCTTTTAGTATTGTTATTTGCTTTTGAAACTCAGCCTGATTTTTCATATTAAAATAGCCGTACGACATCTTTGTATTTCCAAGCTGATCCATCGCATTGTAAGCCTCACGAGCCTTCCGTATAGTTTCATCCAATCCATTAAAAAACGGTGTCCAGTCCCCCGAACCAATCGAATAGAAAAAATTGTCTACAGTACCCTTTAGACCTTCAATAGTCCTATTGTATTCATCGCTTAGTGTTTGGCTGCTATTCATTAGTTTATTGAATCCTTCATAAGCCCCCACCGCAACACCAATTGTCCCGGCAAACTTCAACACGCCTGCCCCGGCGGTTTTCGCCATACTGGAAATACCGCCTTGAAAGCTATTAACCGAACCTTTGGCCCGATTCAAATTTGCGTCAAAGTCATTCGTTTTAAGTAATAGTCGTGTTATTATATCAGACATGATTCATTTCTTTTTCGATTAGTTTTGCTTTTGCCCTCAACCGTTTCACTTCTTCATCCGTAACGGACGTGCGCTTCTTTTCGTCGTCCGCTTCATCCCATGGAAAACGAAGTACATCCGATTGCTTTAGTTGTTTTGTACTATTCGCCTGAGCGATGACATACGCAATGATCCGGGTCTGCTCCCAGCTTTCCCGGTTACGCCTGCCTAATCCTTCTAAGAAGTAGCGAACTTCTGCGAGCGTCATCCGGTCGAGGAAATAATCAGGCGCAATACCGCCCTCACCTACAACGCGGACGTAGAGTTCCCGGATACTGCACGCTTCTTCGGAGTCGTCTTTTTTTTTGTGCTATCTGCTGCCTGTTCAAGTAATTCAATCTCTTTTACGAAGAACTCTTTGAAAGAGAGAAACAGAGCCGGATCAGACTCGCACGCCTCTATAAATTCATCAAAAGGCATTAAGAATGTATCTTTGTTATTTGCCAGAAGAATAGAGTAAAACAGTAGGTATTCATCCAACATCCGGCCGAATGCAAACTGCCTTCCGGTGAGATTTTCGAAGATAAAGAAGGCACGCAATGTATACTTTAAAATGTACTTCTGTTTTTTGATAGTGATCGTTTTCATTATGATAAGTTTATTAGTTAGGAAAAGGAAAAGGCGGATTTTCCACCCTTTCTGATGTATTATTCGGTCGGGTTTTCTACCGGGCCACTACCGCCGGACACTCTGGGTTTGAGTTTTCCTGTGCCTTCAAATGTCGCGGAGAATGTTGCTTTGTCGCCATCGGGTGCGTTTAATTCCAGATTTGTAATTAAAACATTACCGGAGTAAGATGCGGCCGGAAGAGTCCAACCGGAAGAGGGAACTTCATCTGAATCCGCGTTTGCCGGAATACCGAATTTTGCTTCAATAGGCTTGCGTTTTAACATTAAGTCCAAAAGGACATCATAGCCGTTTACTTTATCGTCTGCACTGAACAGGTTTTCACTTGAACCGTTCCAAGACAATTTTTTAATGTCCTTTTCCGTCCAAATACCGGAATCTTTACTTTGCGTATCAATCGTTTCGGCCGAAATTGACAATTTACAGGATGTAGCCAATGCCAACGCCTTTCCGCCGACAAATAGCATGAAATCTTTTCCTAATACTGCATTTGCTTTCATTGTTTTCAATATTTAAATGTTAGTTACTCTACTGAATCCGTCTCAATTTCAAATGTAAGTCGCTGGATGAAAGTTTCTTCAATGAAATCTTCATCGGCGGCGATAAGTTTAGCACCCGTTACTTTGAAATCGTCGTATTTACCCCGCTTCCCTTCAAGCGCTTTGCGTGCCGCCTCAATAACCTCGACTGAATTTGAATAGTTATCGCTGGCGGCAATAACCTCAATAGTGACACTATCCCCGCTGGCGTATCTATCCTTTGTATAAGCCGGAGTAAGTGAACTACGCTTATACAAAACGAACGGGAAAGAAGTAGCGTTTTTAGTAGAAATAGGATAAATCCTATCTCCGACAAGTTGCGCTAAACTTTCCGATTCACTGAGTTTTGAGAATGTATGTTTGCTGATTGATAAGCTCATTTCTTTTTATCTATTACTTTTTGTATTGAATCCAAAATGTTTCTTTCCAGTGAGTTCTCAGCCTCACTTCTTTTAGAGTCTACTGCGCTTTTAAAGAAGTGAGTAGCCTCTATAATACCTCTGTTTGCCCCTCTATTGGTAGCTCGTTCTTTCGTACCGCTTTCGAAGAATTTCAAAACAAACTGTTTCGAACCTTTCCGCCGTTTGTCGAGTAAGTCAACCCGTGCGCCGGACGCATTGCGGTAAACTGCAATATTTATTTCTTTTTTCAATCCAGCCCCACCCGGAACAGATGCAACCCAATTTTTTTGCGCTTGCTTTCGAATGATACTTGCAGATTTACGGAGTCCGGATTTAATAGCCTTCTTTGCCTCCTTGTCATTCAGTGCGGCCAGTAACGCATTAACCTTAGAGGCGTCAACCTCAACCCGGTAAGATGCTTGTACGATATTACTCATTGATTAATTCTGCTTCGATGGTTATAGACTGTGCCTTTCTATCCGGATGGATGAAGGCTATTTTGTATTTACGTCCCTCGTAGACAATGCGCATTTTTTCGCTTATATCTTTGCTGTAACGTACCATGATCGTGACGGTGTGAGTGTTGAGTACCTCGCCGTTTATCTCTTTGCGCGCACCGGATTTATACCGGACACACGCACGCTTTTTGAAAGCTTCCGTCCATCTCTCAGACGTACCGCCCAAAGCGTCGCGAATCGTCTGAGAATGTAGAAAACTTATAATGTCTGTCAATAGTCCCGCCTGCATTATGTATATCGTTTTAAGGGTTGAAGCAAGAAGGCAATATGACCCGGAATGATATTAGGCGTGGCGAAAGTTATATCTTCACGGTTCGCATAATAGTTTGCAGCTATAATGCGGATGGCGTGCCAGATTCGCGGGTCTATCCGGTCGTCTTTAACGAACGATTCAATCGGGGCATTAAGATAAGCCTCAATACTGAGTTGTACCGGAATGATCAACCCTTGTATATAAGCGTCGTCATTGTCGAAATCAACATTAAGATGTTGCTTTAACTCTTCAAGTGTTACGTATTCTTTCATCTTTTAAAAATGAAGAAGGCCGAGGCCGAAGCCCCAGCCTTTGATTAATACTTAGTTTTGTCGTTATGCCTTCTTTGCTATGGCAAAAGCTTCGCTTCGTGCAGTCACAATATCATAATCAGAGTTTAAAACGAAGTTTACAATATTGCTTTTGGCCTGTGTATAGGGGTCAATCACCAAGTCAATATCGCCAAACTGCCCGATGGCAACATAAGAGAACACACCAAAACCGATAGTATCGGTTGCCATGTAGGAGGTGACAAGTACCGGATAACCATTAATCTTGCCATCTTCAAGAATCATTTTAGGTGATCCTTTTTCAATCGGAGTTGATTTTAGTTGTCCATAAACAGCCGGAGTACAAACATATGCGGCAGTTCCGTCGGTTACATCGACACCCTCAGCCATAACCGCCGTTTCCAATGCGACAACATTAGCAAAAGACGGGGAGTCTGTATATGTTACAGAAGCGTCTTTAACGAATGGGCCGGAACTGGCGCCTTCTAACTGTGTACCTGAAAACATCCATTTGTTCAGAAGTCGCGCACTTCCGAGTGAAATTTGTTTCAAGACAACATCTTGAAGCGAGTAATTAGTCTGACTGATAGCACGTTTTGACACCGGAACAGAGATAGACACACGCTTAGGAGTTGATTTTATTTTTCCGAGTGAAAGTTTTGTATCTCCAATTGCGGCGTTTTCACCCGCAATACTGGCCTCAATAGCCTGTAAAGTGGGGAATATAAGCTCCCCTACAAGCCCGCTTTGCATTTTGATACCCAGCTTATTAATGATAAGCCCTTTTTCCAGCGGGTCAATGATTTCACCGATTGTAACAGGCACGATATCAGCAACGGTAGCTGTATCGGTCACAGTCAAACCGCGTTCAACTACTTTGATTCCGTCCTCAGTGACAACCCCGTTATAGTCATCAAGTGATCTATGATATACCACATCGTAAACCGCTTGCGGAAACAATGCTCTTGTTGGAGTAACCCGATCTCTTTCCGGTTCAGTATCGAGACTTCTGCGCTCGATCTTCATTTGCAGCAAATCTTTTTCATTTTTCAAAGCTGCAAAAGCCTTGGATTCATCCTCAGTGAGTGATCTTTTTTCGACTTCTGCCGCATCAAGCATTGTGCGCATTTCTTCTTTAATTTCTGCAATTCTGTTAAGTTCCTTTTTCATTGTTAGATAAATTTTCGTAAGTTATTAATTTGTTCTTTGTAGTAATTGTCTGTTAGTGAACTGTCTATTTCCTCCAAACTCCGCAAAGTGACGTCCGTTCCATAATAGGCAGGGTTGGCAACAATCGAAATATCTGAAATTCGATCTATTTTGTGAACGATTCGATACAGTAACCCGTCCGACTTCTTGTACGTGACGTTCTTTTTGTCATCTGTAGAATAAGCAAACGATGAACCGTACAAATCACCTCTTGAAATCATTTCTACTGCATAGTCGCCATCCGGAGTATTAGGAGCGGATAACTTGTATCCGAGTCCGTAATCATTCACCATTAAAGAAAGAGAACCGGTTCCATATCTTGAACGGGCTATCATCCGTTGTGCGTTATGCTCAATCAGTGCCCTTATATCACATGATTGGATTAACTCGTCTGTTATGGCGCCGCGCTCGATCACTTCAATAAAGAAGCGCTTTGTTTTCTGGTCAAAATTAAGCCTGCTCTCCTGATCGAATACGGCGGCAAAGCCTTCTATCATCCGGCCTTCCGAAATCTTGGGCGATGCTATATCCGTATAACTTCTAATTTCCATACCGTTTTTACCATATGTTTTTTATTCGTTATTTGGTAGCTCGTTATTTTCCCCGGAAGATTCACCCCTGATTTTAGGACTGTCAATCGGGGCGAAATTGCAACCGGTCATAACAGTATCACCACCGGGAACGGGTGGCAATCCTTTCATTGCCCGCAAATGGTTTGTGGTAAAAATACCAAGTTCGTAGCCTCCTTTCATGTAGGTTATCTGCGTTGCGAGATCAGTTTGGTACAAAACATCAATATCGTAGCGGATACGGTACAAATGCGATACACTGTCAGGAATTAGCTTCACATTGAGTTCCGCCTCAAACTGTTTGAGAATAGGAAGTAATGTATCAGTAAGGAATGACACTTGTCCCATTTCTGAGGCTTTGTAGTTTGTGGGTTGTCCGGCAAAGACCTTATCAGGATGTACGCCGAACATGCGGCAAATCTCTAAAATAGAGTGCTTCATCTGTTCCAGCAATTGAGAGTCAATCGGATTTATCGAAAGCTGGTGAAAAGAAGCGTCGCCGCTTACTGATACGATACCCCGGCCGGAATTTAATTCATTCTCGATCCGTTCGGCAACACTTGATGTCTGAGTATCAGTCATACCGGCAATTCCCTGAGTACCTTCTTTGGCTCCTGAAACAATACCTTTTATCTTGCTTCCATTTTGAAAAAGGTGGAGTGCTTGATTGTCTGCGCTGCCCCCAATGCTGAGTACGCGGGACCCGTAATAGATTGTGCTTACTCCTGTGTAACCTCCATCGAGACTTTTGTTTTTAAGATGTATAACATCATCAGCCTCAAAGGTTCCGTTTATTCTGTTGATAGGGTCGCAAATCTTATATATATTGCGAAACTTGTCATAAGTTACGGTATTAGGTGCACACAGTATAAGTTCACTTATTTCTCCCCATGTCCTGCGAATAAAAACGTAGGCATTTCCAGCCAACACAACCTGTATAACCGCATTCTGCATCAGGTCATAAGAGTTTTGCCTTAAATTCGGGCGGCGCACAAGCAGTTTGTATAGTTCGTGGCGTTCATCAACAGAAAAATATCCGTCCTGTTTTCGCTCTATCAGCAAAGGTAGTGAGGCTATTGTTCCGGAAAGGATGGAAACGCATCTGTATACCGCCGCAAGCTGCATTGCTTTTTCGGACGAATTTACATTAACAGGTTGAGCCGGAACGGAGGCTAAACGTACATTGGCATTTGTGTTACCCTGATTTTGGGCAATACTTCCATTGCCTAAACCTTCGGAAATACTACGTATTTGTCTTGTTAGAATATTGAAAATCTTCATATTTTAATTTGTATAAGTGTTAAACAGGTAAAATGTCATAAGATTCGTTATCGTTGAATCGATCTTACTATTATGCGTTCGTTTGATCGGCTTTTTATTCATGTTTCTATCCTCGTCAAGAACGGCATTACCAAAGCAATACGACGTTATTGGATTCGGGTCAAATGTTATTTTATTGCGATGCAGCGCGAGTTCAAACGATTCTATAGGGCTTGTAAACGTTCCGTATGTTTGTTTTACCGGGCTTATGTAGTCGTTTGCATAGCCAACCGATGCGGATAATAGATTTACGAACTCAGCCGACTTATATGGGTCATATCCAATTCCGAGAATTTTCAAGTACTTTGCCCGGGATAAAATATCATTCACGATCGTTTCGTAGTCAATCACTTCGCCCGGACATAGCTTCAAATATCCGGACTTGACCCATCCTTCATATAATTCCCGGTTAGGGTGTCCGGGCAAAGCGCCTTCCGGAAAATAGTAATCCGTAACGGAATGAAAAGACTTAGTATCCGGGGAATAGATATTGTACGTTACAGTTGAAAAGTCATCACGTACTGATAAATCAACTCCTACCATCGTAGGCGGGTGACTTGTGATCTTATCCACAGGGATAGCCCTAAACCGTTCCTCGATCTCCCTTGCTTCAATCCATTTCGTTTCAGAATTGACCGCAAAGATGTTAAGGAGCTTTGTGCGAAACTCTAATGCGTCAGGTGCGCTATATAGCGCCTTTTGATAAGCGTCCTTGTAAAAGTCCTCGTAAACCGTGATCCCCATGTGGGGTTGTACTTTATACCACGTTGCCGGATCACCTTCTTCATCGTCTATGTCGGGTTCAAAGATGTGGGCGAAAATAGAATCGTTCTCAGCCTCACCGCGTAGAATGGCTTTATATATTGAAAGCATTTCAGTGAACGGGGTTGTATGCTTGTCTGAGGCGGTTGTTATTACGATGGTCAAAGGGTTGAGCCGTGCACCCATTGAAGAAGTTAAAACGTTCTTCAAAGCGGCGCTATCGGCTTGCGAATATTCGTCTACTATCACCGTGCTTGCATTAAGCCCGTCCAGTTTGTCGGGACTGGACGCCAAACACCGGGCGAAAGAGGTTTTGCCCTTTATTTTGTTATTTATGATCTCTCTGTTAATCTTAAAATGTCGCAACTTCCGGTCTAATGCTTTCAGGATGTTGCGGATTTCATCAAAACATATCTTAGCCTGATTGTAGGAATTGGCGGCAACGTATGCTTGTGCATTAGCATCGCCAAACAACAGGTCGAATACCGCCAGACTTGCGATACTTGTCGTTTTGCTGAATTTACGAGGAACAAATAGCAGAGCGTCACGAATCAGGCGTTTATTTGTCCCGGGTCTATAAAAACCAAGTATGTTCGTGAATTGAAATACCTGAACCGGAGTTAGCTTATATCGCGTCAGCCCCTTAGTGCCGGAAAACTTCAACTTTTCGTAAAACACAATAAAGCGGCGGACTTTACCGGGCCTAAAGTCGTATTTATCCAGTAGATAAAAGAAACGACGGATCGCCAGTAACTCGTAAAGGTTATGCGCCTCCGGGTTGCCTATACATCCAGCTATATAAGTGTTTAACCGGATATCCGCTTTATCTAACTGATAAGAGTTTATATCAACGGAGCGCAATACGTCAACGGTAGCAGTCTTTAGCTGTATAAGTTCCTCCTTATTCATAGTCATCCGCCTTGTTTACTTCGTCGATTAATTCGGTTACTTCGTCGGCTTCACCTGATGCAAGGGTCTGCAATGTCAAGCCAAGTTCGCGCAACTGCTTGCGAGTAGCTTCAAGCGCATCAAACAGAGTCTTAAAAGCCGGATGTGCAACCAGCTTTTCATTATTCTCACGGGTTATCTCTTTAGTGAAAGATTTCATCCGCTTTTTTGAGATGTCAGATAGAGCAATCCGGAACGCCATATAAGACCCGGCACAAAGCTCTATACACAAATCAAGTTCAGGGGTGTATGTGCCTTGTGCTTCCATTGCGGAACGGATTTTTTCTGTTATGTCGTCTAAAGTTGCCATGTTTTTACGCGCTTTTTACACGTATGTTTTTTAAGTAAGTATTTGGTAGCTCGTAGCTTGTAACGGAAAATGTCACCCCCAACGGATACCCCCTCGTTTTGAAAATTCTCCGCGCGTGTAAAAACTGGTGGGAGTGGGTTTGAGCGGTCTGTCGCCCTCAAAAAAAAACGCCCCCCTCTAAAATAGAGGAAGGCGAGAAAGAGAGTACTATTAATTAATTTGATTACCAAATTGTATCAGAATAACGTACGACGACATTTCTCTTACCATTATTAGATAACAAGAAAGCTATTGTTTTAATTGAATCAACGCCCATATAAGAAGTGCCTTTCTTTTCTTCCCCCCATAGATTAACAATCTTGTTTTCTTTTGACAAATCATCTCTTCCTACCGCTATGGCAATATGTTCATCCTCATTAAAAGAGACAATGCTACCATATGGAATTTCAAAAGTCTCATTTTGCCAATTAAATTGAGAAGGAGAAAATATTTTATTGCCATTTAAAATATTATGCCAACTCTTATTTTCTTTAAATTTGCGATTGTAAATGTCTTTTATATTTTCTTTGCTAAATATACCCATAATTGCAGCAGCACAAAGAGGAAGTTCAAAGCATGCTAATGTTAGAGTTTGCGTCGTTAATATATTAGGGGCATTAGTATCCGTAACCCAATAATAAAGAGAATTGTTATTTAAATTACTACTCCATTTATAAGTGTATCTTGGTTGTTTTGATTCTTGCAGCAACCAATCAGCTATTTTTTTTTGATTTTCTGCCATATTGTTTCTTTTATTTTCCTACTCTATCTAAGGCTTTTCGGGATTCGCCTATATTTGTTTTGTAAGCTCACAACAGCAAATGTATGAAACACTATAATCTTTCACAATAATATTATTTAGATCACACGGATAATTTTGTAGATGCAGTTTATTGTTTTGTGACTGCCCATCTAATTAAAGAAACTTATCCGCAAAACGCTCTGTTGCCCGTCTGTTGTTTGCCTGAATTGCTTCTTTCGAATGGCTAAACGCGCGTCTATGTATCTCAGAGTGGCACGCATGGCAAAGGCTCTGTAAGTTCGTTCGGTCAAACATAAGGTGTTTCATTCCGAGTTCATGCGGAACGGATTCAACCGGGTTTTTGTGGTGTACTTCGGTTGCAAGTGTACTCAGCCCGTTCGCCTCGCATACTTCACAAACCGGATTAGTTCTAAGTTTATCGCAACGTAGGTTCTTCCAGCGTTGTGAGTTGATCATCTTAATGTAATACGGGTTTCTGCTCATTGTATCTTGTATATTCATAAAGTAAATTTCTATTTTATGCTTGAATAGGTTCTTTCTGGTAGCTCAGAGGCTATCAATATTTATAATGTGCGAATCGAGTTCTATATTATATTATTGTCTTTTATAATTGTTAAACAACTGTAATATGTTAATTAAACCATTTTTTCTTGCTTTTTATTATTATTATTTTATTTTTGCGCAGAGACTTAACTAATAATAATCCAAAAACAACCGCCTATGAAAAAATTATTTTTATGCCTATTTCTTTTCGTTTCTCTTTTATCGTCTTGTTGTACAGGCAAAAGATGTGTAATTACAAATTATGGTCATCAGGCTAAAAAAGCAAATGAAAAGTTAGTGAGTTATCTTAAATTAAACACTGAAACAAAACAGTATTATCTTGATTTAACTGAGCAGCAAGCCAATCGAATTGGAGTTTCTAAAAAAGAGTTTAAAAGAGCTATGACTGAGATAGAGCAAACAAACTCAGCCATTCAGGTTGCCATCCGTGACAATCAAGAAATGATATTGTTTAATCCCAAAGATAGTTCACAGATTGTATTAAATCCTCAAAAATAATCTATTAACTTAAATCATTAATTATGAAACATTACATCTACTTTTTATTCCTGTTAACAGGTTTTGTTTGTGTTAGCTGTAGCCAGGATGCGGATAAGCCGTCGAATAAGCTCAATGAATCAGAAGTTTTGGGTATTCTACAAAAATACATTGTTTTAGATCGAGACAATCAGCAGTATTATCTATCTTTATCCGAAGAGAAAGCAATTGAATATGGGATTCCTATTGCTGATTATGACAAAGCGACTGCTATGATTGAAGAAACAAATGATTTTATTACAAATGCCATTAAAGAAAACCGGGAAATTGTATTATCTGATCCTCAGGGATTTTCGAATATCATCCTTAAAGGAGATAGTGTCGCATTTGAAGAACAAGAACAGGAACAAGAAGAGGCTGTAACCCGGGTAAGAAGGGACTTTAGAGGTACCTTAAAAGCCTATTTAGATCCAAGGCCAACGCAAATTTATATCCCACATCCTGTTAAAAGAATATATTTATACGGGTACACTCCATGCTTGGTAACCGCTTTAAATATTAGGGTAGAGGGGGGAGGAATTGATACGGTAAGATCAATTGTTGGAGTTTTAGGATATAACAGCAGATTGGTTGTTGAGTTGCCGATGTCTAACTGTTATTACAGTCTTACTGCAACAACGATATGTGCTGCCGGTGGCGTGGCAACTTATACATACCACTATTATCAAAGTTAGTATTATTATGTATAATGATTGGATATAAATCTATTTAATAAAAACGAGGTTGTGCCAACGTTTCAACCTCGTTTTCTTAATCTGCTATACAGTTAGTTCATTTTGTCATTTTAGGTTTATACTTCCAGCCGTTCAACTCGTATACACGTTTCCGGGCTTCTTCTCGGTCGATGTAAAGCGGTTCGTTACGAACGGGACTTGATGTTTGTATTTTCCCATCTGAATAATCACACACGCATATTCTGTAATTTCGTCCGTGTATAGAATATGAATATTCTCCTACTTTCATGTTTGATTCCTTTCTTTATTGTTATTAGTCAATCAGTTCAATATCATATTCTCTTTCTTGGAAAGGATGTGTGAGCTTGGCAAGTTCAATAGCTCTACGAGCATTCTTTACGCAACTAAATTTTCGGGCTTTAGTTATATCGTGCGTTCTTGGAGGATCACCCGCCCAGCCTTGCCCTAAATAGCAAGGTTGAGAAGATTTTATTGTTACTACTATCTTATTCATTTTTTTAGTTATACGTTAATTTAAAATGGTAATGCGCCCTTAGATAGCTTCCCTAATGGGCTAATATATCTATAAAGATTTTTATTCTCTTTCATTACTTGTTTCAGATTTTTGCCAACCACCAGATAATGGAAGTAATGTAATCGTTTTAATTTCTTCATTTCTTTTTAGTTTTAAATTAATTCTCCACTTCATCCCCTCTCTTTGGTTTCCGAACCGGGACGCGTAGTTCTTTTTCAGTGAACTTACTCGACATATACCGTTCTGCATCTGGCCAGTTCGTAAAGCATAAGTCCGGATCAGTATAAAGCCTTAGAAGTGTCTCGTTCAGCTTGTCGAGTGCCCCGAATCCGCTTGAATTGATCTTTTCGTCTGTTTTAAACTTGCTGTTTAAGCGTTCGTAATTCTCTGTAACGAATCGGTCGATATACTTCCGGTTCTGTTCGTTCACGGGCTTATGATGTTCCGGAACGTCTTGCAAATAATTTGCGTTGATTGGTTTCTTAATCATTATTTAAAATTTAAATCGTAGTTGTCCGTTCTTCTCGTCTTTCACGTGTTGCGGCAATGCCCGTTTCGGCTTTGAGTAGTTGAACTGCCTCTCAGCTTGCGCAAAGTCGCTGAACATTTCCGTAATTTCGTCCGGTATGGGATCATCATTTTCTTCGTGTTCCGGATCGGCTACTCTCAGAAATGCACCTACCAGATATTGCATGATTTCATAGATACTTTTGAATTTGTATTTAGCTCTGATAGCGTCGAGCCGCTTCCAGTCATCGAGGTCTATGCGAACCACTGACTTTTTAAAGTCGCCTGCTGGATTCTTGTTTCTTTTCTGCATAACTTTATTGTTTTGGTGGTTTTAATTGCTCTATTGCGTTTACATCGCCTTCCTGTGCCCGTTGTTTTAGATACTGATACCAGCTTAACGAGGTGAATCCCTCCGGCGGCACAAATGCCCTTTCTTCTGCTTCTTTTTGCCCCGTCCGGATGCGCATCCGTTCAAGTTCAATAGTCCTATCAGACATGAACTTTTTTATTGCTTCACAAAATGCGATCGGGTCGAAGGAACCATAAAATTTGCCATATAGCCCTAATTTGAACCGGGCAACGAACAGCATAAATTCAGGCAGCTTTAAAGCGCTGTAGTGCGAAAGTATCAATTCCGCGAGTTCTTTACGGGATGACTCCGGAAGATCGTTTTTAACCTGCGTAAATTGATCGATACTGTTCAGTTGAATGTTTATCCATTGCAGGGACAGATCGCGCCCGTAAGCGGTGGAAACCAACCCTATCGTTGGCGCATCGCTATTATATACTTTCTCGTAGTTCCCCGGCAATCTTGATCCTACGCCAGGATTAAACGTAGTCATTAGCTCTTTACCAGTTGAGAACCTCTTCATCAGGCAGGCTACTTGTTCCCCCTTCGCTGTATGCTGCAAGCTCTGTAACGAGGTTTCTTGTCTTGTCTGCCTTACTATGTTTCCGATCTGTTTCATTGTTTCTGTTTTTATTTAGTTTATACCAGCTTGCGAAATGATGTTTTGCATCTTTTTCGCTTTTTGATGTTTCGCCCCGGTTTTGAAGTTCGACGAAGAATTGCTTCAAATAATCAGCGAACTGTTGGAGCGTTAAATGATTGTTCATGCAAAATGACTCGTACCAAATAGCGTCATTTGACAGCGCATTAAAGCAATTCTCTAAATCAGTTTCAGCCTCGCGCATATACGCGTGTGTGGGTGTAATATTCTTGTCATTCTTGTATGTTTCCGTTTGCATCGCTATTTGCATCTCTGTTTGCATGTTTATCTGCATTTCGTCTGCATTATCATTTGCATTTCTATTTGCGATATTGTTTGTATAATCATCTGTATTATTATTTGCGTTATTATCTGTTTGATATTTATTATAATTCACAATCGTAATAATCTGATTTACATTGTTATTATCTATTATAATTTGCGTTTCGTTTTCAAGTTCAAGTAGAAAGCGCTTTACCTTTCCTATTGACCATCGCCATCGTTTTGAAAGTTCATCTAAACTTTTTCCTACTTGCCCTCGCTTTAGATACACTTTTATACCTCGCTTTCTGAAAGATGACTCTTTATGACATGCAATCATCAAAAGATCAACCCATGCCTGCCCACGGGTAAATTTTTCATCCGTCCATAGATCGGAATCTAATATTTGTCTATGAAGTTTAATCCAGCCTTCCATTATCGAGAAATATAATAATTACATAACCTTACGCCTGCCGATCTAAATGCACTCAGAACGGAGCAGTAACACATATAATTCTTTTCTTCACCTCCATACTTACACCTCCGGCAATCCGGTTTACTTTGTGGTTGAATGATTTTCTTTGCCATGATTAGACCTCCTTTATTCTGATACCATGTACGCTAAGCATCAGTTTTCTTTTGATTATATACTCTTTCGTTTTCATCCCTTTCGCATCTTCTACTACCAATTCGCCATCACGATAATAAACGAAGTCGGCATAGTAGGACAGAGACTTTTCCAATAGCTTTCTTTTCTGCAACATCTTCCGGACTCCCTTCACTTCATAATACTCGTACTGTGCCGGAATAAGCTCGTATTTACACTGCTCTTGCAGATCAGAGATAATTCCCTTTTTCTTGAGCAGTTTCAGTTCTTGTGCCCGTCTATACTCGCGAATAGAATCGTATCCTTTGTACTTGGTATTGTTGTATTTTGCCATCTTGATAATATTTGTTAGTAGTGGAGCGAGGCGGAATCGAACCGCCTATACTGCTGTCTTTACTGCGCGCGCCGCTGCTCTATCCTTTAAGCTACGCTCCGTTAACCGGGACTTTCACCCGGTTTGTTGTTACTTGTCCTTTGAATGATATGGGTAGACATCCATAATTGCAGTTTCTTTCAATGCAATAGATTGATATTCCGCCATGGTATTTTTCATACCTTCATCTACTTTCTTCATAGCATCGCGGAGATCAGCGGCCTGTACAAGTACATTCGTATAGGTTCGTTTCTCCTTTGCGGTCTTTTCATCCAGCACAACGAAAGCAAGTCGTCCGGCATACCATTTATCGGCCGCTTCTTCATCAGATGGAAAGAGTTCGCTATAATTGGCGCGTTTTATATCGGTAACGGTAAATTCGCCAGTGATAAACGGTGTCGTTTCTTCGATAATACGTGCTTCCGCTTCGGTGAAGCTGAGTGCATCGACCAAATAGGGTTCAGTAACTTTTTTGTTAACTCCGCCTGAGTTTATTTTCTCGTAACGGATTTTGCATAAAAACCAAGTGTGCATCATAATTGTATATTTTAAAATGTTATGTTAATGTGTTGTGACAGTACTTGCTAATTTCAATTTCTTTAATTGCTTTTTTAGCCTTGTTATTTGATTTTGTACCGGGACATTGCCTTTTGCTTTCGGTTTTAATGTTTCAATTTCAGCCTTTATCGCTAAAACTTCCTTAGCCTTGTCGATACATTCCGGAAAATCCCGACCACTCCGTAATGATTCGTCTATCATTTCATTTGCCAGTCGTACCCGGTCATACAACTTCTGTATGTTTTCAGTGTGATCACTCCGGTGCATTTCAAGTAGTCGCCCGTCATTTACATAGCCATCATAGATGACATAATACAGGGTATCTACATCCGGGCGACCGAGGAAATGCCCGAGAAACTGCCAATAGTATTCATCTTTGTCGTTAATTTCCTGTAGCAGTTGCAGTGACTCGATCTTTCCTTGTGACATCGGGCACTTAATTTCAACCAGTGCCGATACTTTCCCATCAAAGTCATATACGTAGGCATCCGGCGAATCGCCAAAGCCTTCAAACGGCTCGTTAAATACGATGTCCTCAAAATCGGTAGTACAGGACTTGATTTCATTTAATAGCTGCGTTCGTAGCCATTCCACGGCGAGCGGTTCATTTTCGTGCCCCCAGTCGAAGGCCTTTGCAGTTCCGTTTTCGCGGGTTACTCCGGTTCGGCGTTCATAGCGAACAGCAAACATCACATCTAAAGCGGCTTTGCCAAATGGCGTACCTTTGCCGGCTTTCATCAGATCAGGAAGAACGGAGGCTGTAATCAGACCACGCCGTTTTTCTTTCCATTCAAATTCTTTTTGTTCAGCGGATTTCATGTTTCTGTAATTCTTTTATTTGTTCTTTGGTTAGCTTATACTTCTGTATCACTTGATTAATTGTGTAGCCGCCTTTCAGCCCGTCTGCAATGTTTTTCCAAACAGCCGAACCTGTTTCGACGGTGGGGCGATTGTCACCCGGCGGGGCTGGCGCGAACTTCCGGGGTCTTAGATAATCATCGAATTTCCCGAAATTCTTTTCTCTTAAACATCCGACTTGTATCTGTTTGCCTATCCATTGTTCGTGATAGGGAGTTTTAAGGGATTGTGTAATAAAATCGGAGTTCCTTTTTCCGCAAACCATAGGTTTAACGTTTTCGGCAAAGTAAAGCACTGGTAGCGTGTTCTTTTCCCCGTCAATCCCTATGACTTCTTCGCACTTTACTTCCTGAATGGTTAGAATTATATCCTTTCCGTCCGGTAAATCTTGTATGCCTAAGTACTTGTAGTTAAAGCATGATTTCCAATGAGTTAAATGTTCCATAGTTATTTTGTTTCTACATGAATTTGCTAAATATCCCTTAATGCTTGGCATTCAACAGAAATACACCTCTTTAATTCCTCTTTAATAGAATCTACTCCTGTACGCTTTGCAAGTTCTGTAAATCCACTTTTCTTTTTATGTAATACATTACGGTTCAGTGATTGCCAATCCATTGGTGTTTTCGATTCTTCAATACGTTCCGCTATCTTTTTCTCCCGGTATCGCTTAAATTTGTCAATCTGTTTCCAATCATTACCTGTAAATAGAGCAAAAAGCTTCTGTTCCTTCTTGGTTAGGGCCTCTACGGGAGCCGTTTCTACAATCATTGTATTGTCTATCATTTCAAGTAAAAGAAACTCAAATACTTGCCATGCGTCGCTATTCAATAGACTACCAAGCAAAGGAATGCAAAGCCCTCTTTTTTTTAAATACGAACTTCGGCATCGCATTTCAATACGTAGCACATTATCAAAGCCCGGTAAGCCGCATTGTCGCCCTTTGTCGTATATCCTAAACTGATATTCCTTATTTCTGTACTCTAACCCCAATTTGGCTATAGGGGCAAGTGCGTGCCCTCTGTACATCCGCACGGCTTTCAGTACCCGACGCGGATCGTACGGCAATTTGATGTTAACGCCAAATTCGACGCTATAAAGCGGGGTTGCGTTTGGTTCGATGGAATACAGTTCCCGCAATTCAGTAAATACACGGCACAGGTCGGACATACGGAAAGAATCGGCATTATGCAGCCCTTTGTTTGCGTACATGTGAATATTGCCGTTAACGTTACACATATAACTTGCATCTCTAATTATCGCGTTTGTTACTTCTATAAAACCGAGTTTCAGTGAATGTTTTTCTATATGAAATTTTTTTGAACTGAAATCTACGTCTAAAAATTTTGGCTTCCGAAATTCTTCTAAGGCCCAATATCCTGTTTTTACATTTCCAATCATCTTGCTATTCTATTTTATTCAAACTCTATCGTTTCATCTCCCTGATAGTACTCTGCGAAGCAGCCCGGACATACCGTTATCATTTTCGTACCGTGTCGGCCGTTCTGCACCGCTTCGACTTCGACCTCAATACCTTCACCCGTTTCTATTTCGGTTCCGCAATCTTCGCAATGAACATGATCTGCCGGACATTCGCCCAGAACGGAACAGAGGCGGCAATTACCGATACAATTCAGATTTTCTCTTTTCATTTCTCCGTTGATTTACTTCGTTACATACTATCACATACAGTACCGTTGCAATTACGGCCAGAAGTGCGATGATTAATTTGCCCGGTTCCGGTTCGCCTTCTGCAAGCGAACAAGCGAGAAACATGCCGATTAGGGCGAAAGGGGATTGTTTAGGGGTTAGCATTATACTACTTTGTTTCTTGTTAAAAATCGTTCTATACTCGCTAAGTCATACCATATCATCCTCTCTCGTTGTGAAAATGATATTTCGGCCGCATTTCTAAGTGTCATTAAATAATCTTCTGATACTCCGAGATATGCCATTGCCTCAGTCTTGCTAAGCCATTTCTTGGCAACCGTCTCTACTTTTCCTGTTATTTTTCTTGCCATGACTATTTTATTTATTACGTTTCACAAATAGTTTATCGTCTTCAATCCAAGTCGTAAATACTTTGCCTTCATCCGTTTTAATGTCTGAGGCCGTAGTTCTTACTGACTTTCTTCGATCTTTAGGGAAGGCTACTTTTGCTCCGATCTCCATTTCAAGAAGAGTCGGCTTAATTGGTGTTAATGTTTCCATTGTTTTACTTATTATTTGTTTTTACTATTTTACGTAATTGAATTTAGCCATGTATTTTTCAGCGCCCTTCATGGACTTGAATGTCTTACTTGAAGATGCTGTTACTGCTATATAGCTAATATTGCCATTGTATTCATTTACCATGATTGCACCGGTTAATTCGCTATTTACTTTTTTGTAGTCGATGATTGCTTTCATAATTCTATCTATTTAATTTGTTATTTCTTGATTGATTGATTAACTTTGATGCGACAAAGATAGGTGATAAAAGTTACCTATTAAAATTTTTAGGTAACTTTTATTACCCAGGTAGGTAATTTATAATAGGTCTAAATATGATTCTTGCAGATAAACTAAAGCTATTGCTTGATAAAAAGGGAGTTACGTCGTATAAGGTATGGCAAGATACAGGAATTGCAAAACAATCCATAATTAGATATATGGATGGGAGTAGCAAACCAAAAGGTGACAATTTGCACCTACTTGCTAAGTACTTTGATGTTCCAATAGAAATTTTGATTAATGACAACTGTGAAATTGAAGAAGATTTCAAAGGAAATAACAAAACCCCTCACTGTGAAGAATCTCGCAAAGAGAAAATTATTCCACACATAGAGGAACATGCAGCTTCTTGTGGTATCCCAAACGGATTCAGTGTAGCTATAAAGCGAGAGGATTGCGAATATTACGTTATTCCTGATTTAGCGAATTGCGACTTTACAATAAGAACTCGAGGACGTAGTATGATAAACCGCAATTGTCCTGAACAAAGTATTAATGAGCGTGACATCGTAGCCTGCAAGATATGGACTAGTCGAACCCATTTAAGATGGGGAGAGATTTATGCACTAGCAACAAATGATGGTATTGTAGTAAAAAAGGTCATGCCAGCAGACCGAGAAGGCTTTATAAAATGTGTTTCGTTCAACGAAGAAGAAGGATTCTTGCCATATGATTTGCCAGTAGAAGAAATCAGTGATTGGGCTATCGTTGTCGGAGTTGTAAGTATCAAAAATTGGGCTTAATATTGTTAAATACTAAAATAATTTTTATTATGAGAATTTTGTTTTCTATTCTATCTGTTTTATTATGTTTGTATAGTTGTTCTGGTGGAAATGGCATCATCGAAGAACCAGCTATCGAAAAGCCAACTAACCCTAAAGAATATATTGTTAGCCTTGGTTTTTCTGGTGAGATAACAAATATAGAAGAATCTCCTCTGAGTAGGGCTGTAACTAATGATTTGTACGGAATACAAGTATATTCTAAACCTTCTTCCGGTGGTGAATATAAACCGTATGCTTATGGACTGTTTGATGATAAAGCAAATATGAATATCAAATTATTAGAAGGTTACAAATATAAGTTCGAATGTACAATGGCTGTTAATGGTAAGAACAGAATAAAAAAAATAAATAATGGATATGTTACTCCATTTGTGTTGGAAAATAGTTCAGCATATCCCTCAACTATGTTGAATTTTATCTATTCAACATCAATAAAGTATAGCCAAATTCAATATGGGAACACTTACTTAGAGCAAGAAAATAAGATATTTAGCAGACCTAATATAGATCGATATTATGGAGAATACTTAGATTATGTTCCAACAGATGGAGGAAGTGTTTCAATCAAAATGAAAAGAGTTGTTTTTGGCGCAAAATTTATTGCAGAAGGGCTTATTGATGGGCAATTAGATATCACAATAGACGATGCGCCTACAATAAGTATAATATCAGGGACTGCTTATGAAGTTCAAGAAATATTTACTTTTTCCAATGGAAATTACAATTATAAATGGACACAAGATGATTATTACGAAATAATCCCAGTATCTATTTTATGGAAAAAAACAGATGGGGCAATAATCCCTCTTGTATCGCAAGACATTACATTCAAACGCAATAAGCTTACCACTATCACCGTTAAAGTTAAAGACAACTCAATCAATAATGGTGTTGATGTATCACAAGAAAATACGCCAATGGGAGACGGAGGTAATATCACAATAGATACAAGTAACGGTACTGATACAGGAGTAACACCAAATTCTTAATATAAATATCATGGGAATAATAATTGCAATAATCATAGCCATAGTACTATTCTACTTAATAAAAGTAGCAATAAAAGCTAATAAATCAAATGTAACGGTTGATCCTGTATCGCCACATCAAAAAGAAATAAAAGAAAATGAAGTGCCGATATATAAAAAAGTATCACCGGAGGAGATGCAATCTGCACGAGAAAGGCGAATACAAAATCAACCTATAAAAACAGAGATAATAGATCAAACTCCATCAAATGCAGAGGGGTATTTTTATTACGAGATGGTAGGAATGCACTACAACAATGTAAGCCCCGATGATTTTGGAACATACAGAGGGTATGCGGTTGCGGAAACAAATAACCCGTACGACAAATATGCAGTAGGGATATATAGAAAGGGAGATAATAAATTAGTTGGGCATACCCCAAGAGATTTTAGGGGCGAAAGTAATGAAATTCTTCACGAAAGAATAACAGAAAAAGGAGGAACTGTAGAGGCTGTATTCAAAATACAGGGAGGCGACTCTCGCACTTATGGTTCAGTGTACATTAAACTCGCAGAAGCGCACATTGAAGATAAAACAGAATGTTATAAATCGCCAAATTTAAAAAGATACAGTCTGCAAATAGATAAAGAATATGTATGTAAACCCGGACGATTTTACGGGAGAGCCATTCTTGGAGAACAAAAAGATGATTCCTTTCCTATATTCATTATTGACGAACAACAAGAGAAAATAGGAACAATTTCGGACTCGTATCATCTATTTAATACAATAGCCAAGTATGACAATGGGAATGTACCTGTATGGGGATATATATGTGTACAATATGACACGATGGGGAAAGAGGTGTATACGGCATTCGTATTTATACCTGCAAAATGTTCTGATAAGAAAATAAACGAAGCGATTTCTGAATTTAAGGCTCAAAAAATTAAATTCAAATACAATTAGTTTATCCCAGAATCAATCAATAGAAACACTGATTTTAGCTATCGGTTTTGCGCCCGATTTGATGTATTGAAAAATCATATTAGACAAATCAAATAATGAAATTGATTCAGATATACGTCCAAATTCGTTTAGCGGTTTCTTATTGATTGAAATTAAAACAGCTTGCTCTAAACAAAATTTTCTTAGTTCTTCATCTGTCATAATATTGCTTTTATTATTATGCCGGAGAGGATTCAAAAAGGTAGCACTAACCGGAAGCGAAAGAGTGGGGGAGATAGGATGAATAGTGCAAATTTAGTGCAAACAAAATTAAACTGATTTATAAACTGCTGATTATTAGGTTGTAGTATGGCATATTTTTATGCCTCTCACGCATGTAATACGAGTTCGATTCTCGTACCCACTACAAATTATAATCAGCCTTTTACGATAACGTAAAGGGCTTTTTTATTGCTTTTGGGTTATGAATGATAAATATGAAGAGAGGCTTGGTA
>ENA-ORME01000126-ORME01000126.1-human-gut-metagenome-genome-assembly--contig:-NODE-126-length-32974-cov-13.444606_pt1 | contig 32974 bp, 35 predicted proteins | sample MGYA00242097_ERZ508983 | MGnify/ENA primary metagenome ERZ508983 (study PRJEB26280, sample SAMEA2531408) | human gut metagenome | biome: human gut; feature: human-associated habitat; material: faeces...
AAACGATATTCACTACCATTTCCATAGACAAGGAAACGGCAGCTTTGGTAGAGAAGATATGCAAACGCTATTCACTGAAAAAGGGTGAAGTTGCAAAGTTGGCGTTCGGATATATAGATAAGGCACATATCAACCCATCCGAAACACCTGAATCTGTAAAATCAGAACTGGCGAAAATAAATAAAAGACAGGATGATATTATCCGCTTCATTCGTCACTATGAAGAAGAACAGCTAAATCCCATGATACGGGTAACAAACTCTATTGCTTTGCGTTTCGATGCTATCGGTAAAACTTTGGAAACTCTCATACTCTCTCAACTGGAAGCCAATCAAGAGAGACAAACAGCCGTACTTAAAAAGTTAAGTGAGCAGTTCGGCAATCATGCCGATGTGATAAACAATCAGTCCAAACAAATTAATGCACTTTATCAGATACAACAACGGGATTATAAAAAGTTGCTTCACTTGATACAACTCTATTCAGAACTTTCCGCCTGCGGTGTAATGGATAGTAAAAGAAAAGAGAACCTAAAGGCTGAAATTACCAATCTGATAAACATATAAAGCCATGCACATAGATTTTGCCCCACCATCGAGTGGAACATACAACAATGCAGGTAGTAGTCGGCAATTAGCAAATTATTTAGAGCATGAGGATTTAGAACGTATGGAGAAAGGAATCTATACCGATGGCTTTTTCGACTTGACGGATGATAATATCTATAAATCAACCGTTATAAAAGATATAGATACCAATATCGGGCAACTCCTGAAAACAGATGCTAAGTTTTATGCTATCCATGTAAGCCCATCGGAAAGCGAACTTCGACTAATGGGAAGCACAGAACAAGAACAAGCCGAAGCAATGAAACGCTATATCCGGGAGGTGTTTATTCCTGAATATGCCAAGAACTTCAACAAAGAACTATCCGCTTCGGATATAAAATTTTACGGTAAGATTCATTTTGACCGTAGCCGTTCAGATAACGAACTGAATATGCACTGCCATTTGATAGTGAGCCGAAAAGATCAAATCAATAAGAAGAAGCTGTCACCACTTACCAATCATAAGAATACTAAGAATGGGATAATCAAAGGTGGGTTTAACCGTGTGAACCTATTTCAACAAGCTGAACAAGGATTTGATAAGCTATTCAACTATCGCCGCCAAAAAACCGAATCATTTTATTACTTTAATACGATGAAGAATAGCTCTATATTTGAAAAATTTAAATTACAAAAGTTAGAAATCCAACCCGTTGAAAGAACAACAAAAATCAACCATCCATTCAATACTAATGCCACTTCTATTCTAAAAAGTGCAACACATAGTTCACAACCTTCTCGCATATCGTTAGGAACAGATTTTCAACAAACTCCTAAAGAAGAATCATTAAACTCCAAGAAGAGGAAGAGAAAACGCAAAATATAGACTTATCATCTATATGATTATATTCTAAATTACTAAATTTCAAAATAATATCAACCATACTGAAATCTATACAGAAAGTTAAATCTAATGTAATATTAAGCTTTTCGGCACCTCTTCCCTCTATGTGAAATTTTGCTAACAGATAGCTAAACTATAATGATTAAGACCAATGCTTAAATTATTTTTCGATTTGTATCTCTTTTTTGCAAAAATGTGTATCTTTGTATTTACAATATGCGGCTATTGTCCATGTAGCATTTATAGAAATAATTAATTTAGATATTATGAATTACATTTTAAATAATTTAGAAAAGAAAATATCTTTCTTAAAGTCTTTAAATAGAAAAGCAGATTTGAAACCTCATCTTCAGTCTAAATTGGAATTTTATCTAAACTTAGTATTAGGTTACTTTTGGAATAAAAACTTATCTTCAATCCCCCCTGAAGACAAGGAGGTGGTTATAAATGAAATACTTAGGCCTTCAGTGGGAAGTTTGGTTGGGATAATCAGAAGACTTGATATAGAGAATGAAATATTTGGAAATAAGAGTACAAAGAAGATTTCTACAGCATTAGATAAATATCCAGTTATTAGAAACCAAACGATAGGACACGGATATTCATTCGAAGACGATATTGATAACTATATTTCTAAATATAATGAACTTATAGATGCACTCGAAAATTCCAATTTGTGGATTGTTAGTGAAGATTTTAATTTAATATATGTTGAACAAACTGTTAATGAAATCAGTTATGGGATAAGCTATAAAGCAAATGGAGAATATATTTCTTGGCAATGTCCAACCCAAGTAATGAGTTTCGAAATAAATAGCTTATACATACAAAAAAAGGATAGTGAATATTTTAGAATAAGCCCGTTTATATACATAAAAGATGAGTCTACATTTTATACATTCAATTCGATTGAAGAGAAACTAACTGGCAGAACAAAATATAATAGGCTAATTTCTACTGGATCTATACAATTTGAAAATTTGGAGTTACAATCTTTATTAGTCATAGATGATGGTGTAAAGAGAAAGAGCTACAATGGAACTGTCATAAATTCATTCACAAATAACTACACGAAATACATTGATGTTGGATTGACATCTAAAATATTAAATTTTCTCACTCAAAATAATTCATCAGTATATGCTACACTATGGGGACATGGAGGAGTAGGAAAAACAGCATCAATTCAATATGTATGTAATATGCTATGTCAGAGCCGAGAAAAGAAATTTGATTATATTGTTTTTTTATCAGCTAAAGATAGATATTACAATTATTTTAAAGGAAAAATTGAATACATTGATGATAATATTTCATCTTTAGATCAAATCATACAATATACGAATTCTATTATATCCAACACTGCATCCTTTGACTTAGATCCTATACGAAAGTATGAAGGAAAAATATTACTAATATTTGATGATTTTGAAACATTTTCCAAAGAGGAAAAAATAAAAATAACAGAATTTGTATCTTCTTTAAACATCAACCATCATAAGGTCGTTATTACAACAAGATCAGCTAATTTAATTACGGGGATTGAAATACAAACTTCAGAATTGACAAAAGATCAAACGGTAAATTTTCTGATAGAAGCTTTAAAAAATGAATTTCCATCTTTTAATCGAGAACAACTTGAGATCGAACTTAAGAAAATTGATTTTCAAGAAAAAATCCATGAAATAACATCGGGAAGACCCTTGTTTATTTTACAACTAGTTGTGTTGCTTATTCAAACAAATAATCTAAAAGACTTAATAAAAAGTGATATAAAATCAAGTGATACCGCTAAGAATTTTTTATATGACAGAATTATAGACTATCTATCTATTACTGCTAAAAATATGTTTCTTGCAATTGGACTTTTAGCAGATGCAAATGACTTGTCTGGGTTAATAAGTAATTTGAAATATATAACAAATTTGGAAGACAAAGAAGATGTTTTTCAGGAAGCTTTACAAGAACTTGTTAAACTTAAAATTATTACAATAGAAGAAAATTTTTTCAAAGTATATTCTTCCGAGATATACAAATTCATGCAAAATTACTACCAATCTAAATCTGTCGAATATGATGGTAATATCACAAGTAGATACAATTCAATAGCCAGTAAAAAAGATTTAGATACTGAACTCGCACTTTTAAGTGCTGCCGACGCAAGTAGACTTGTGTCTTCCGAAGCTGAAATTGAGAATAAATATAGGTATTTAATAAATCGAGAAAAAACATCTAAGAAAACAAAGCTTAAAGCTATTTTCAATTTTGCTTCCTATCTGTCTATTAATGAACAATTAGAAAAAACCATAAAATTGTTTTATGATTATTATCCTATATTCAACAGAGATATTGAGTATGTATCAAGCTATTCTCGATATTTATGGGCCGAGGGTAGTATAGAAAATAGGCAATTAGCAATTTCAATAATCAAAAATTTCTTTGAAACAAAGCCAAGTTTATCACAAAATCAATACTTGGAATTATTAGGAACTCTTGTGATTTATATGTCAATCTTAGCTATTAATTCAAAAGATGATTTAAAGGATAAACTAACTTGGGGAGACATTGATGAATCCGAATTTAGAAATAGTTCTGCAAATGTTAGAGCTATATTCAATGATATATTCCGCAAGCAAGGTAAAAAACTGTATCAAAGCATCAAAGATGAGAATTTAATGGATTTACTGCCATCATGCAGGCATTATGTTATTAATGGATTAACCCACCTTATTAATATTTCAATTCGATTAAATAAGTGGGATTTTGGCATTGAAGTTTGTGACAAAATTATTAATGATTTGCCAGAAAGCCAACATAAGCCTTTTGTAAAAAAGAAAAATGACATTGAATACTTAAAAGCGCCCAAAAAACAAAATCATCAACAGTTTCCAGCAACACTTTTAGGAATTAAAATGAAAGCTGCTCTTGAAAAAAAAGATAAAAATAATGATTAGTTAAAAAAAAGAGCTATCTTTACTTCCGGTATTCTCCATGAGCAAACTACCGCAAAAACACGTAGCAAATTAGTGGGTTAAATCATGGGATATGCTTGAAGCAAAAATATAAAGTTTTAAATATCAGCGTGGTAACTCTCTTAGGAGAATCCCAGGCGGATCACTTTTTAAAACAGCAAAAATGTATAAAGCTCTGATAATCAAACTTATCAGAGCTTTTTTTCTTTTATATCAAACCTGCATTTTACCGCAAACTGGAGCACCTAATACAGGTGAAATCGGAGGACTTAAATTCCTCCAAATTTTAGTCCTCCGAATTGGTGTTTTATTCGCTGATTGTCTGCATTTTACGTGATACTATTCATCGCTTCTAAAAGTAACTTTGAACCATTAAACTTTTAAAGTGCATGAGTATGAAAAGAAATTATTTTTCGGTCCTTTTTTACATCAAAAAGGCTAAATTATTGAAAAACGGAGAGGCTCCTATCTGTCTGAGAATAACTGTAAATGGGAAACGTGCGGAAATTCAAATCAAGCGTAGTGTGGAGATTGGTAAGTGGAATGCCCAAAGGGAATGTGCAATTGGTAAGGACAGAAAGTATCTGGAACTTAATCATTATCTGGAAACAGTACGTACCCGCGTACTTCGTATTCATCGCGAGTTAGAGCAAGATGATAAACCTATCACTGCTGAAATTCTGAAAAATTTATTCTATGGTGAAAGCCAAACTCCCAAGATGTTATTGGAAGTTTTCAAAGAACATAACACAAAGTATCGTGAGTTAATAGGGAAAGATGTGGTGAAAGCTACGGTGCTCCGTTATGAGAGAACCGTACGATATCTTGAGGAGTTCTTGAGAAAAGAGTATCAATTAAACGATATGCCTCTTTGCAATATCGACCATGAGTTCATATCCAATTTCGAATTCTTTATCAAAACAGAAAAAAGTTGCGCGCAGAATGCAACAGTTAAATATTTAAAGAACCTAAAGAAAATTATCACATTGGCACTTACAAATAAATGGATGACGGATAATCCATTCTCCGGAATCAGGTTCAAACAAACCCAATCTAATCGGGAGTTTCTCAGCGAGGAGGAACTACATATTATTATGGAAAAGAAATTTAATATACCTCGTTTAGAAATAGTACGCGACATTTTTGTTTTTTGTTGCCTGTCCGGATTAGCATTCACGGATATAAAACATTTACGTCCCGAGCATATTACAAAAGATCCTAATGGAGAAAATTGGATTCGAAAACCTCGTGAAAAGACAAATAACATGTGTCACATACCGCTGCTTGACATTCCCGCATTAATAGCTGAAAAATACAAGAACAATCCGATCTGTGTACAAAAAAACATGGTGCTTCCTGTACCTTGTAATCAACGGATGAACAGTTATTTGAAAGAAATTGCCGATATGTGTGGAATTACTAAAAAGTTAACGACCCATACAGCAAGGCATAGAAAACCTTTTAACAAGGTGTGTTTCAGCGTATTGCAAAGTTGATTTTGCAGATAGGTAACGATTTAGAAACCAGCTATCATTATTCGCTGATTAGCTTCGTTTTCAACAATACATTAAGAGCGACTTAATAGATACAAAGATACGAAAACCATCGGATATATTATATCTTATTTATTAAAACTTTTCTGCTGAAAATCTGTAACTACAAATAATTCAGAATCAATTCCAGCAATAATTTGACTGTAATCACTATCTTTGCACCAGATAAATAGAATTTTAACGGATTCGTCCGTTTAGATATAACATAACGTTCGCTGAACGTCTCAACACGAAAACTGGTAATTTTCATTTGAAAGAGACTGATAGCGCAATGTTCATGCTATACGAAAGTATGGCGTGGGCTTGCCTGTTTCTTTCAAGGGTATACCAGTACCTCGTGTTGGAATAGTGTGAGTTCCACGCTTTTTTTGATGTGCAGCAAGCAATGGTACGAATAATTAAATTCAAAAAAAACATGAAAAAGATTATCCTTTACATCGCTGCATCACTTGACCAACGTATTGCAGAACCAGATGGCAGTATTGAATGGCTTTCTGAATTTCCTATTACCGGAGAACTGGATTACGGCTATAAGGAACTTATGGCTTCGATTGACACTATTATCATGGGAGGTCGCTCTTGGCGCGAATTATCAAACATGGATGCAATGGGTACGTATGCCAACAAAACAGTTTATGTGGTTTCCCGTCATAATTGGGGTGAAAAAGAAAATCTTAAATTCATTACTGAAGATGTGATTGAACGTATTACCACTCTGCGTTGCGAGCCGGGAAAAGATATTTGGCTGTTTGGAGGTGGTGAGTTGGTTTCAATGCTGTTGGCTGCCGATTTGGTGGACGAGATGCGGATAGCTTATATTCCTGTTATCCTCGGCATGGGTATCCCCTTGTTTCCTGAACAACCCAAAGAATCAAAATGGGAATTAAAGTCAAGCAAATTGTATAATTCTGGAATTTTGAAAGTGAATTATAAAAAGATATTATTAGCAAATTTTGAATGAATGTTATGAATCTGTCGTTATGGACGGAAAAGATAAACCGTGCGAACGTCGACTTGCTTTATTCTTATAAATATCTGATTCGTTTGAAAATAGCAAATTAGTGAAACTCAAATCTAAGATTCTGTTACAATGTTCACAGATTCTGTTAAGAGCAAGTAGAAATACTGCTATACCTTTGCATAATCAGAATTAACAAAGAAGTTGAACAAAAAAAAGAAAAAAATGGAAAATCAGAATTTAGAAAAAAACAAAGCAATTATTGTACGCTTTGATAAAGAATGTGTCGAAAAAATAAACGATAATCTATTAGATGAATTAGTGTCCGATAAATTCGTAAATCATGTTGCCCCGGAAGGAGCTAATGGGCGAGAAAGCTTCCGTCATTACATCAAGGAAGTTTTGCATGCAGGCTTATCCGATGTTAGATTGGACACATACCGACAAATAGCAGAAAACGATTTCGTAGTTTCACAAAAAACACTTACGGCAATCCATTCTGGAAATTTTCTTGGGATACCTGCAACTGGAAAAAGGATAGAAATGGAACTGATAGAAATTATCAGGTTAGAGAATGGGCAATACATAGAACATTGGGCAGAGAGTAATTTGTCAAAAGTATTGGCATCTTTGAAATAAAGGTTAAAAGAAAACATAACTTCAACAAAATCCATACATTTGTAAATGCATATCAGAAAATGAGAAATTCGCAACCTTTACATATTAAGTCTATCAGTGAGTTCCACAGATTAAGAGGATTTACTCCACCGGAAAATCCCTTGATTAGTGTCGTACAAATTGATTCTTTTAGTGAAGCTTTTATGGAATGTAATCATTCCATGTTTTTTGATTTTTATTGCATTTCCTTGAAGCATGCTGACAATATTATACTAAAATATGGACAACAGAAGTATGATTTTGAAGAAGGTGTTATGTTCTTTATGTCTCCGGGACAAATATTTGGGTTTGAACAACATGATTCAAATATTGAAAATAAGACTAATGAGACTATGGTATCCGGATGGATGCTTTTAATCCATCCAGATATTCTTTGGAATACACCTTTAGCTAAAAGTATAAAAAGGTATATGTTTTTTGATTATTCTGTCAATGAAGCTTTATTCCTATCCGAAAAAGAACAGCATATAATTGTAGGGATAATACAAAATATCCAAAATGAATGTCAAACTAATATAGATAAATTTAGTCAGGATATTGTTATCTCCCAATTAGAAGTATTGCTAAACTATTCTGACAGGTTTTACAATAGACAATTTATAACACGAAAAATAGCCAATCATCAAATTCTTGAAAATCTTGAAAAGGTATTTAATTTCTATTTTTCGGAAGAAAACCTGCTTCAAAACGGATTTCCAAGTGTCCAAGATATTTCAGAGAAACTCAATCTTTCTCCCAATTATTTAAGTTCGCTACTAAAGGTTACTACGGGAAGAAACACTCAACAGCACATTCAAGATAAATTGATTGAAATAGCTAAAGAGCGTATTTCAACAACTTCTTTATCGGTAAGCGAAATTGCATATCAATTAGGATTTGAACACCCTCAATCGTTTAGCCGGATATTCAAAAACAAAACAGGAATATCCCCTCTGAAATTTCGTGAATCATTTAACTGATAGAACCATATCAGGCACTCTATTCATAACTTTTTTTGTATAAAATGAAAAAATGGAAGCTCATGCTTTTAGGATGGCTATGTATATATCCTATTATCAATATAACATCTTATGTTCTATCTCCTTTTGTGGACGGATGGCACATGTTGTTAAAAAGTTTTTTACAGACGATTATACTTGTACCTTTAATGGTAACAATACTTGGGTTTTTACAAAAAAGATTTAGCAATTGGCTGAATAAGTAAGAAAAAATGCTTCATTGAAGTAGATAAAATAGAGTTATGCTTCAATTTACTGCTCGTCTAAAAAAAGAAGTAGATGCTAAGATTGAGAAAATAGAATGCTCGGAAATCAGCATGATCTCGAAGTCTCTGGAGGCTTCCCGCGTACTTGTCGAAGCTTTTAATCAATTAAAAGTATTCATTCTATCATACCGTTTTAAAGATGAAGATGAGGAAATTTTATTTTTCAAGGAAGTAAAACCCAGATTTTGTTCCCGTCTGATATACTATCGGAAGATTTATAACATTGAAATGAATCGCCCTGCGGGTATAGATAAACAACGAGAATGTTTAAGCGAAATACTTGATAGCATAAACAAATATAATAGCAAACGACTTGACTTTATCCGTTATTACCGTTCCGGTTCATCTCATTTAGATACTGCTTATTTCCTGCGAGGTAAACCTGACATGGAACAATACCTCGAAACATTTAACTACGAATTTGATTCTAATTTTTCCACAAATTGCGATTTCAAAGTTGCGAAGTTGTTAGCGAATGATTCGCTCTCTGCCTATTTGATGCACGAAATGGAATTGTTGGATGATAGCGGAATGAAAGTCAGTTCTAACGGTTTTCCTGCCACCAAACTAACATGGAAAGGCTCAAAGGTAGAATTACAGGAACAAATCATTTCATGGGATAGTGCAGGAACATTCGGTGATGTACCGCTTACACAACTTTATAGTTACATCCAAAATGTTTTTAATATTCAATTAGACAGCAACTTGTCACGCAGTTTTAGCGAATTAAAAATACGACTATCTCCTACACCGTTTCTTGATAAATTGAAAGATGCCCTGTTACGACGTATGGGGCGAAAATAACAATACCGAGGTCGGTATGTATGTTCAAACACCCGATTTTGATGCTAATTCAGCTCAAAATCGGGTGTTTTGGCTTATAATTCACTCTATACCGACCTTTTTCGTATTTTTTCATTCGGTTTTCTGAATGAAATATCTACATAAACTACTGTACATAAGTTCCCTACAAAAACTTTCAAAAAAACTTATACCGACCTCCTTATCAACTGCCTGAAAACACCCGAACTTTGCAGTGAATCAATAAGTTGCAAATATGAAAGTGATAACCATAGAATCAGAAGCATACAAAAGGCTGGTACGAAAAATCGAATTGATTTATTCCGATATAAAAAAGCAGGCTAAAGAAAATGCTGCTCCACAACTCGATCCTTCGGAAATTTGGCTAAACGACCCGGATGCCGCCGCCATACTGCGGGTCAGTAAGCGCACCATGCAACGGTTACGCACTAATGGAGAAATAACCTATTCTATCAGGGGCGGCAAAGCGTGGTACACATTGGCAGAGGTTAAACGTCTATTGCCGGGACGAGTGGTTAGAAACGACAAAACGGAAGGAGGCAAGTCATGAGTGAGGACGAAGGATTGAGAGATTTTATGCAGGAATGGTTTGAGCAATTCATGGGGCGTTTCGACCGATTGGATAAGTTTATGGATATAATGAGCGGACGGCATAATGTACTAAATGGGGAGCGGCTTTTGGATAATCAGGACTTGTGCCAACTGCTGAACGTGAGTAAACGAACATTGCAACGCTATCGCTCTGCGGGCGAATTGACCTATATAACCATTCACCACAAAATATTTTATACCGAGAAAAATGTAGAGAAATTCATTCGCGATCATTTTTCCAAAGGTGATAATAACAGCGAAACAGAACTTGAACCGGAACCATCCGATTAGCTTTTCTGATTTATCCATTATTAAAACCCTGTACTGTCGTGAGATAGAGCGGGGTTTGTTATTATAGAAGGTAGAGATAACAACTGGTTCCTAATAATATACTACTTTTGCATAAGGGTGAATGGATTATATGTAAACAGAAAAAATGCCAAACAAAGTAATAAGAACATACATCAACTCAATAAAAGAACTTTGTCCGAATATCACAGATGAGGCATTAGATTATTATGCAAGTAAATTGACTATTTCCGAAGTGAAGCCTAAATTCTTTTATATTCAGGCAGGAGCAATTCAAAAAGAAATGGGTTATGTATATTCAGGACTTTTAAGAGCATTTTACGTTGATGGGAGCGGCAAAGAGATTACAGTAAATTTTGCAAAAGAAGGTAATTATGCTACGCATTATACCACTTTCGGAACAGATAAACCCAGCAAATTTTATTTTCAAACCATTGAACCGACCGTTATTATTAACATATCCTATAACCATATTCAGGATTGTTGCGATAGATTTCCTGATATGGAACGATATGTCAGACTTATCATAACCGAAGCGCATAACAATATGTTGGAACGAATGGAAGGACTTTTATTTGAAAGTGCGGAAACCCGTTATTTGAATTTTACGGCTAAAAACCCCGATTTATTCAACCGTGTATCCATTACCGACCTCTGTACCTATTTAGGTGTAGAAAGGCAAACCCTTACCCGTATAAGAAAAAAACTTCTCAAAGACTGATTTTGGAACATTTGTGTCAGGTGTACGTCAAAAGATTATTGGATTTTTGCATGGTAATTCTAAAACAACAGCAAAATGAAAATAGTAATATTCGGTGCAACAGGATTTGTGGGAAAATCCACATTAAAAGAGGCTTTAAAACGAGATTATCAGGTAACTATTTTTGTACGTGATAAAAGCAAAGTTACCATTCAGCACAAAAACCTCACAATTGTACAAGGGGATGTCTTAGACCCTCAATCTGTAAATGATATTTTGAAAGGGCAAGATGCCGTTATTCAAGTATTAGGTTACAATGGAAAAGGAAACGGAAAACCCACCACATTTACCACCGATGCCACAAGAATTATCATTGACGGGATGCAACAAAACAACGTTCAGCGTTTAATTGCAATAAGCGTTGTTGGTGTTGGAAACAGCATTTCATTTCTACCTAAAATCTTCACGAAATTTATTCTTCCCCATTTTATGAAATGGTTTCAATTCATTATTGACGATAAAAACACAATGGAACCGTTGATAATGAACAGCAGTTTGGCTTGGACTGTCGTTCGTAGTATTACCATAAAAGACAAACCCGCCAAAGGAAAAATAAACGCAACATTCGATGGACAAGGAATGAAAATGTCTATTACAGTCGGCGATGTAGCCAAATTTTTAATTGACCAACTTTCCGACTCCACACATTTGAAACAAGCACCAACAATTAGCAACTAACTATTAAGACACTAAAAAGGCGGATTACTCCGCCTTAAAACCGTTTCCGGTTCAGTTATGAGTGCCGGAATACATAACCGTCATCGAACCAGTAGTCGGTCATAAATAAGTCGCGGGCAAACTTTTCATAGTCGAAGTAAGTTTTCGCAAATTCCGGCAGGTCGTAGCATTCTTCAACGACTTCGTAAGCATAATCTTCTTCATCCTTGTATGCGCCCTGAAAGTCATCCTCGAAAGAGGAAATCAAGTCGTTTATATCTTTGGAACTAAGATCGTAGCTTTCGTGGTTAAGCCAGACAGCGAATGCCTCTTTTTTCGTATCATCCATATCGTCTATGGCTACGATAATTTCAAATATGTTATCGGACAGCCAACTTTCTCCTATTAACCCGGAGGGTATATATTCCCAATCCTGAAACATTAATTCGGGGTCTTCCTCGTCCTTGTGTAACTCGCGGCAAGCCTCGTAAAATTCTTCTTTATCGGAATAATCCGAAAGGTCTAACCACTTACCTTCTATTGAACCGTCATTATACTTAGCGTAAGTTCCTACATAAATCCGTGCTTCTGATATATTTTCCATAACCTTAATTTTTAATCGGCATCTGCCGGGTTGATTTTTTATTCAGGTGCATTTCCGGTGTAGGAATTAGGGATGTCAAGTATTCACGGACAAAATACTACCCTAAACTTATGCGGTGTGGAGATTTTTCGGTGAACCTGCAAGGCTTGTACTTTACTGCCCGTTAAGATTCCGTAAACACCTTTGCGCCATGATAGAAAATAACCCACCGGGGCAGATGCCGTATGTGTTAAGGTGGAAAATGAAAGAAGCCGGATTTTTAATACTTACGCCTATGAATGATGGTTCTTATATTTATAAGTGGTTGCCTGCCATAACCGATAAGGAAGATAAAAAGATGCTGCCGTTTAACCCGGACGAAAGGAAGAGTCGTTAATAGTATAAGATTGGGAATACCCGATATATAGGGGAGAACGATGTCGCTTTATATATAAATGCGAGCCTTTGATATGGACGAAAAAAAGGCATCCGAAGCCTTGCCCCGGATGCCCACCACTAAAAGATCAATGTTAAACGACTATTCCGAATCGTAAAACAAAGTCTTTCAGTGGCAAAGATAATGAAGATTTTACTTAGAACGTCGTTTTTTGCTACCTCCTTTATTCTGCGGGAACTCAAAGACTGTTTTATAGTCCGCATCGAATTTGATTGCTGCCTCGAAAGTGCTTCCGGTCTTACTGCTTACGAAACCTTTAATAAAGGCGGTCTTTCCATTCATCAGAAGGTCTGTCAGTTGCCCGTCCGTCAGTTCCTTTTTAGCGATGGAACGCCACACGGTAAGCCCGCAATTTTCATTCTGGCACTTGGCGACTTTATTGTAGATAACCACATTCCCGTTCTTGCATTTCGGGCAAGGGCATGATTGGCGGTTATCCTGCCGTTCAAAAGTCATATCCAACAATTCGGACGTTATTTGTGAAGCATATACTTCTATTGCTTTATGGAATGTAGCGGCATCCATATCGCCCGATGCAATCTTATTCAGGGCTTGTTCCCATTGCCCGGTCATAGCAACGTCCGCAATCTTCTTGTCCTTTACCGCCAGATAGACCACCAGCCCTTTGTTAGTCGGGACAAGGGATTTCTTTTCACGGGTGATATACTCGCGGGAGAATAGCGTTTCGATAATACTTGCACGGGTAGCGGGTGTTCCGATACCGCAGTCTTTTATCGCCTCTCGTTCTTCCTCATTTTCCAACTCCTTAGCGCAGCTTTCCATCGCCGCCAACAATGAACTTTCCGTGTGGAGCGGGCGGGGCTTGGTTTGCTTCTCCTGTATCTCGCAATCGCGAATAGAAAGGCTATCGCCTTCAATGAGGGCGGGTAAAACTGTCGTATCGTCCTCATCGTTTGGCTCGTCCTTAGAATTAAATACTGACCTCCAACCGGGGACGAGCGTAACGCTTCCTTTGCATGAAAAGTGTACGCCGCCCGCGTCAAGCGAAACGGTGGTGTTCTCTTTGATGCAACGTTCGCCGAAGGCTTCAAGCATACGCCCGGCAACCATATCGTAGATAAGCTGTTCATCACCCGATAATCCCGAAGCGGGATCTTCCGTAATAATCAGCGCATGGTGGTCGGTAACTTTACTATCGTCTACCGAACGGGTATTGAGCGTAGTATCAAACCTGCTGTCGATATACGCACCGAAAAGAGGATGCGAACGAAGTGTAGCGATCAGGTGCGGTATTTCCTCCAGTACGTCTTCGGAGATATAACGACTGCCTGTGCGGGGGTACGAGATTTTTTTCGCTTCGTATAATGCCTGTGCTATCGTCAGGGTTTTGTCTGCCGAAAAACCATGCTTGCTGTTGGCTTCTTTTTGAAGCGTGGTAAGGTCGTACAACAATGGCGGTTCTTGTTTGACTTCCTTGCGTTCCACACCTGTAACATTAACTGCTCCGGCAGATTTGACCTGTGCCGTTACTTCTTCGGCGATGGTTCGTGTAACGAATTTATCCACCGAAAGGGCGGGAAATGCCACAGCATCTTTCGCCGTATGCAGTTTCAGGCGGAAATAGGTTTGCGGCTTGAAATCCTTGTTTTCAAGGTATCGGCTGCAAATAATCGCCAGTGTCGGGGTCTGTACCCTACCGAGCGACCAAACGCCATAACCTGCGGAAACCGAAAGGGATTGTGAGGCATTCAAACCCACTAACCAGTCAGCGGTACTGCGGGCTTTCGCCGAAGCATAGAGGTTATCGTAATCGCTTCCGGGGCGAAGAGTTTGGAATCCGTCACGGATGGCGCGGTCGGTAAGTGAGCTTATCCACAAACGGCGGAACGGAAGTGAACTGCCTATATATTCAAATATATAGCGGAATATGAGTTCTCCTTCACGTCCGGCATCAGTAGCTACGATGATTTCATCCCCAAGATTGAACAACTCTTTGATTACTTTTAGTTGTTTCATTACGCCGGGATCATTCTTATACTCTTTGCCCTCTTTTACCTGTCGGGGCAACAGCTTAAATTCTTTCGGGAGTATCGGCAGGTTCTCACGCTTAAAACCCTCGATACCGTAATGCTCCGGCATGGCAAGCCCGACCAAATGCCCGAAAGCCCACGTAACGGCATACCCGTTACCCTCTATATAGCCATCTTTTTTATTGTTTGCGCCGACTATGGCTGCTATACTCTTAGCCACAGACGGTTTTTCTGCAATTATAATTTTCATTTTAACATTGATTTTTTAGTGGTTGAAATAATAGATTACATCTTGCGCCCCTTGCCTTTCTTCGGAGCATCAGGAGATTTCTTTTGTTCCTGCTTCTGCTCCTTTTTCTCCGCCTGTTTCTCGGTGGGCTGCGACTGACCTTTCTTTAGCGGCTCATTGGAATGTTTGGTCGCTTCGTTGGTCTTACCTTCGTTATTGACTGCGACCTGCGTTTTACTTTCTGCGGCGGGTTTTATGTTCTGTGTATTCTGCGCCGCCTGCTTTGCCTCGATAGCCCGTACCTGATCGGGGTGCTTGGTGGTATGGCGCACTTTACCCCTGTTTTCGTCAATCCATACCCACGCATTGTACTTCTGCCCTTTCTGGTCGGTAGCTTCAACTTTTTGTGCTCCCGAAGCATCCTGCTGTTGTTTGGGTTTATGTGCTTCCATGTCCTTAACAAAGACAGGTTCTTTATTACACAGCTTGTCGAAATCCTCGCGGGAAAGTTGAATGCCGCCTTGTTTGGAATAGACCCAAATCTCACCGAGTTTTCGGGCTTTAGGCATTTTCTGTTCCTGACCTTCTGCCTGCCCCTCGCCCTGTTTGGCTCGCCGCTCTTGGTTGAACTGCTGGCGTTGTTCATCGCTGAACTTAAAATCGAAGTTCTTGCTTGCAGCGTTGTACTGCACGAAGCGGTCAATCTTCTGCGGCTGTTCGCCCTGCTTCGTTTTCTTATCCATACCCTCAATCCAAACGGCTTTACCTTCTTTCAGTCCTTGCTGTTGTTCGGGAGAAAGCGGGGCATTTTTCAAGGTCTGCGGAATATAAATATCCTTCAATGCCATCGCTTCAAAGCGGTTGGTGAGTTTGTCAAGGGAGATAAGGGAAGGTACTTTTTCGCCTCCGGCTACGGGTTCAAGGTCAAATACCCGTCCGCCGTGCCCTGTCTTTTGGAACTGTTCTTTATCCTGATCGGTAAAGACAACTCCCATAAACGGTTTTTCAAAATCGGGCTGTTCCTGCTTGGGATGGGTAGCGATTTTAATGCTTCCGTCCGGCTGTTGTTCCAGCGATAAACGGGCTTGCATGGGGAACTCCTGTCCCTCAACGGCAGGCTTAATATCGACCAGTCCGGGCGACTTATGCCCGTAAACCATTGCTTTGAGGGCATCTTGCAAGTTCTCGCCGGAAACGCCTAACTTTTCGACTTCTTTCCAGTTGAGCTTATTCAGGTCTAAAGGTTGATACTTGCCTGTAAACTCTACCTCTATGCGTATCTTACCGTCAAATTTGACACGGTACGGGTCGAGTGCCTTGTCTTTGTGGTCGATACGGATAAGTTTGTCGAAAAAAGCCGCGACTTTATCTACCGCAGACGAGGTAACAGCATAAACGCCCGTGTGTGATGGGTGGCTGAACTGTGCCGAAAATTTCTTGAAGAAATTCTCCAACGCATTACCGTTGGTGTCAATCTTCATAAACTGGTCGGCGTTCTCTTTCTTGGGATCGACCGTTTTTAACTTGCCGTCCTGTTCTCCTGCGATGACTTTTAGTTTGCCATCTTCGCCCTGTGTCAGAAAGACTTTAGGCTCTTCATTTTTTACTTTTTTTTCGTCCATAATAAATATGTTTTTATTCTGCATTACTATTAATGCAGAACGAAAGTAAGCCTAACTAATGGATTGACTGCAAGGATTTAAGAGGGTGGATGCTTGTGTCCGGGGTTGTCTAATGTGTTTTTTAAATCGGGGCATTTTTGCCTTCCGGTTTTGCTATTCTGGCTGAAAAATGCAGATGTTGTTTCGTATGATGATTTGTGTCGGTTCAAGTATTGATATATCTTGTTTGGGGAGGAAAATACCAGCTACATTTTGTACCTTTGCATAAATTTGTTAATGATGGAAACAATTTATTCTTATGTACTTAGAACGGATGATGGAGCTGCGCCTAACCCATTATGGGGCACTTGTACACTGACAATATGTAAACCGGTTATAAGAAGAACTGCAAAAGTTGGTGATTGGGTAATTGGTGTTGGTTCAGCAAATGTAGAGGTGAGCAAAAGAAAATTTGAATCATATTCTAACAAATTGGTTTATGCTATGAAAATTACTGATATAAAACCTCTTGCAGAATATGATGCTTATTGCCGTGAACACATCCCCAATAAAATACCTCAATGGGATAAAGGTGATTGGAAATCCAGAGTTGGCGATTGTATATATGACTTCTCCAATGGAGATAATCCTACATTAAGGAAAGGTGTGCATAATGAAGATTGTAGAGGTACTGATTTGAGAGGATGTAATGCTTTACTATCCGATTGCTTTTATTACTTTGGAAGAGAAGCAAAAGAAATACCGCCACATTTACACGAAATCATAAAGAGAAATAGAGGACATAAAAAGATAATGAACCCTAAAATTATCTCTGATTTTGAGGCATGGATAAATCAGTTTGAACAAAATAGACTTTATGATGATCCTCTCAATGCTTGGTTCTATATGGGAGAGGTATCAGATGAAGATATTTCCAGATGTTCAAAAATATGTGCGAGCGATGATATAGCTGACGATGAAGAAATAATCAATTAAAACAATGCCATAGAGATATGAAATTTGATGCAGAACAACAGTTAGACGAACAGAATAAGCAACTTGTATCGGAGATCAGAAATAAAATGTCCGTAAAGTTCGAGGTATTTAATAAGCCTTATTTTGAAAATTACTCGATCAACGACAGCGTTACAGTTTATGTCAATCCAAAGATATTCAAGAACTCATCGGTTGCTCATGAGTTACTTCACGCTTGGTTTAGAGGCTTGAAGTTGCACGGCTCAAATATGATTTACTTGTCAGCGAGAGAAAAGCCTAAGTTTAGTGTTGTTTTTGATAAGAAACTATGCGACCATATCGGCAACTGCATGGATCATTATAAAATCTATCCTAAATTCTTAGAGATGGGTTATGCACCAGAAGATTTTTTATCTTCAAAAGGCATGCAATGCGATATAAACAGCATCAGAAAGTTACGCATTCAAAGTAATGGCGTTTATTCAGCAAAGCATCTGAATAACTATATCGGATATTTGATTTCCATATATGCGGATCATTTACCAAATGACTACTCCCAACATTTAGCTCAAATGCAAGGTATAGAACCGGAGTTATTCGATATAATCAGTGAATTTTGGCAAGCATGGAAGGATGTAGATATTGAAAATCCAGACCATATAACACGTACAGACTTTGAAACAATAAATGACTTCATTATGAATATAGAAAGTTGGATAACAGATAGGTCTATTTACTAAGCTAAATAAAAGTAATATATTGATAATAAATTACATGAATAAAAAAAGAAAACAACATTATGTCCCAAGGTTATATCTTAGAGGATGGGCTGTAAATAATCAGATATATACGCTTCGTGATAAAGATATATTTTTGACAGCATTGGAGAATGTGGCGAATAAGCGCGATTTTTATAGATTGAACCCGATAACAAAAGATGGACTTCAACTGATAGAAACTTTCCTTAAAGACATTCCTCCAGCTGTAAAAGAAAAATTTAAAGAATTGATAGACTTATTATCTGTTATAAGCAATTCATTTCACAGCATAAAAGAAAACATTAATTTAGATGTCGTTCAAAAAGAAGCAGACAATCTTCTTAATGATTTAGTAGAAAATTTGTATGCACAAATCGAAGGTGATGCAATTCCCTATATTGAAAATTTGCGTGATGGGGATGCTAATTTTTGGAATAACGAAGATGTGTTTTTAGATTTTGTAACATTTCTATGTTTCCAATATACTCGGACAGATTGTATGCGAGAAAATGCGTTAAATTCAATGCCGGAAAAATATAAAAGCTCTTGGGGTATCCTAAGAATACTCATAGCACTAAGTATTATAGGGAAAATAAACTATGAGTATGAAGATTGGACATTTGAATTATTAAATAATCATACAACACTCCCGTTTATAACAGGAGGGCAGCCTGTAATAAACCTTTGCCAAGTGGAAGGCGAAGAAGTCAAAGAAATGATTCTTTATTATCCAGTATCTCCGAAATATGCTATAATCGTTTCAAAAAAGACTGAAACTAAGGGGTTAGTTAACAGAGATATTATTGATGAACAGGATGCGGATTGGTATAACAAAAAAATAAAAGAACATTCGCAAGGATTATTATTTTCAAATGACGAAAATATGCTATTACGCTACTCTTCTTGATATACTTTATATATACATAATTTAAGTGCAAATATGAAAAAGAGTGTTCTCTTAAAAATTCAATTAGCTGAAGCTGCTAAATATGCAATAAAGGAAGAACTGCCTTACAAAAGATTGGCAGTAATTATGCTTGATAACTTTATGGAACTTCAGTTATCATCTGTAATTCAGAATAAACCATCTGTGAAACACCTCGCTTTCACAAAGGAAGATAGGCGGAAAGAAAGAAGTGAATTAGAGAAAGCCTTCAAAAGTTACGATGCTCTCTTGAAGTTAGCAGAGAAAAGAGAGGTTATAACTGGAGAAGAGAGGTATCAACTTGCATTCTGCCATACTATAAGAAATAATCTTTATCATCATGCACAGGAAGAACTTTTACTTATGGAGGTGGCACTTATAATTTTACACGAGATAATTATAAGGAAACAGCCTGAGTGGAAAAATGGATCAATGTGGTATAGTTATGGTTCAAAAGATACTGATCCATTTTACGAAAAAGATAAAGAAGAACCTCATTTCATTAGTGGCAATACGGAGGAAGAATGGAAGAAATTTCTTGAAAAGCATTTTGTTTTATTCGAAAAAAATACTCCAAACATTCAGATATTTTTAAGTCAAAGCATATTAGAGAAAATAGGAGAAATAAGAGATTGGTATGAATTTATTAAGCCTGAATATCATCTGTTTTTCCCTTGGGCAGAAGATTGGGATTTCAATGACTATGTGATGAACTACACATTTCAAAGAAAATTAAGAGAAATGCCTGAGGGAATAGAAGAGGAGCTTTGTAAAGATGAAAAACTGGATGAGATAGTCGATAAACATACTGAATTTGCATCTAATTGGAAGCGAAAAGACATGAAAAGAGTAACTGCTATTGAAGAAAAAGCAAAAGAAATGATAAACTTACCAGCTTTCAAAGCACTTGAAAGATATATTAATTTACAACCCGATTTATTATTAATATACTATGCATTAAGAGATGCTGCATCGGATTTAGACGGTAAGATTCAATTAGCAATTGATATAGCAAGAGGTAAATAAATTGAAAAATGGATACATCAACAGAGAAGTTAGATATTACTTCTCTTAGAATCTGATTTTGAGAATAAACAAATTATTCGTATTTTTGATGCTGTATATCGTCTTAGCCTAAGTTCTTTAATTATGTTGTTGGGCTTTCTACACATCCCCTTTCCACTGGTACTGGTTGCCAGTGCATTTACTACCATCGGGTATGGTTATCAATTGTTTAATCTAATTAAGGGAGGACTGAGTATGGAAACAAGAAGAAACGAAAAGAAATGTAAAAGATGTAAGAAAGTATCAATAGGCAAACAAATCTTCGGATTTGTTCTAACGGTGGGTAACCTGGGGGAGTGTAAAATCCCATCAGCGTATGCGGGCTTAGGAGGTTATTCCCCCGCCAACAATAATTATACACTATATAAAATAGCCGCTGATTAGCGGCTATTTCTTGTTTTATTCTTCCTCCTTCGGCAACAAATGCCTTAAATTTTCATCATTACGAATCCGCTCCAATTCATCAGCCACAATCTGTTTAGCCTCCGCTTTGATACGGTCGTAATTCTCCTTAATCATTTCCTTCATGCGATCCACGCCGTTTTCATCTACGAAATTGGTGATAACGGGTATTTTACGGTACGCCTTTGTTTCTGTGGCTACCTGCTCGTTATCGACTACGATTTCACAATGGAAAATCTTCTGCTCGATACGTTCATCGAAATTATCCGCTACCGCTCCCACAAACATACCCTGTGTAAGATTCGAGATTTTGGACGGTGGTATCAGACTATCCATTTGGGTAGAAATGGAAGTCGATTTGTCGTTACGGTTAATCGTCATGGACTGGCGTTTCTGCAACACTTTTCCGAAACGGTCGGAAAGCGTTTTTGCCGTATCGCCGACTACCTGACCGGAAAAGATATTACCTACGGTGTTCATCACTACGGCGGCTTCCTTATCTCCATAATCGCGCTTTAGCTGCGAAAAGTCCTGAAAGCCCAACAATACGGCAACCTTGTTGCTCCGGGCGGTGGCGATCAGGTTGTCAAGTCCCTTAAAATAAATAGTCGGCAACTCGTCAATGATAACCGAACTTTTCAGCATCCCTTTCTTATTAATCAGCTTCACGATACGGGAATTATATAATCCCAATGCCGCCCCGTATATATTCTGGCGGTCGGGATTATTACCTACGACCAACATTTTAGGGTCGTCCGGATTATTAATATCCAGCGTAAATTCATCGCCCGACATTACCCAATATAGCTGCGGACTAATCATGCGGGAAAGCGGTATTTTCGCGCTCGCAATCTGCCCCTGCAACTGGTCGGCAGCACCAGATTTCCACGCATCCATGAAAGGAGAAAGATAGTTTTCGAGGTCGGGATAAGAGGTCAGAATCGGGAAAATATCTTCATAGCTTTTATTCAGAAACTCTATTGCGTGCGGAAAAGTACAATACTTCCCATCCTCATAAATACGCAAATACCATATAATAGCGGCGAAAAGGATAATCGGGGATTCGACAAAGAAATCGCCCTGTTTCTGTACCCACGTCCGGTTCAAGTTTAGCATTATCGTATATGCCGATTCGTAGGCATCCGAAATATCATCCATGAAAGAGGGGTTAATCGGATTACAACGATGGCTCCGGCTCGGATCGTCAAAGTTTATCACATAGAAAGTCGGTACTTTCTCGTAACCCTCGCGGTTGTTTAACAGGTGGTTATAAGCAATAGTCGAGAGGTCGGGAAACTTGAAATCATAGATATAGCCTGTATAACCCTTCTCTATTTGCTGTTTGATAAACTGGTTTACAACGGCGTATGATTTACCCGAACCCGGAGTACCCAGAACGATAGCCGCCCTGAACGGGTTTACAACGTTTATCCAACCTTTCCACTGCTTCTTTTTATACCAGAATTTTGTAGGCAGGTTTACTGAATAATCGTTTACCATCAACTTAGTTTCCTGCATGAACGATTCGTTTTCCGTGTTGAAAACATCGTCAAACATATTGTTTTTGAGTAAGCGGCTTATCCATGTACCCGCCATCAGTAATAAGATGTAGCCTGCCGAAATGCTGAAAATATAAAACCCGGCATTGGCTACTTTGGGTAACGGCAATGCCAATAGCCACCAGTTCAAAAAGAACAGGACGAAACCGATAGCAAGGCACACGTAGATTTTCGTCCATGTAATCTTTTCCTCTTTCACGCCCTTTGTTCCCAGACAGGACAAAGCGAGAAATACCACTGCAAATATTTTGGTTATCAGAATTGAGCTAAACAGTCCTGCCGTCCGTTGGAAATTCATCAGGATTTTATCGACTACCCCGATATTGATTCCCCACTCGTGCATTGCCTCGTAACAGAACCAATACACATTTATCACTACAAATAGTATAGAGAGCGCACGCATAAAGTCCATCACTTTAGCTAAGCCCCTCAAATCATCTTCATTTTGCATAATTGTAAAAATTAAATTGTTATTACTTCAAATTTTATAGCTGCCTGCCGTATCTGCGCTTCTTCTTTTTCTTGCGCTTGATAGTCGGCTGGTTGTTGTCCTGCCCCTGTGTTTCGGGGGTAAGGACAGATAACAGGCTACTTGCTGCATCATCAACCGTAGAATGCCCGGCTTGCGGTTGCTTGTCGGTAGCGGGTTTATCAGTCTGGCGTAGGTTATCGGACTGCTTCGGCTGTTGGGTTTGCAGATCCTCGCGGTGCGAATCATCTGCGAACCGTTCGTTAAGAACATTCGCTGAAAACTCCTTACCCAGACGCGAACCGTTCAATACCGCCCGCTCGTTATGGTCGATAAACGTAGCTCCGAATATGCGCCCTTCATCGTTTCGGCGAAGTACCAAGTCAATACCTTTCTTCTGCAATGCCGCCCGGAACTCGCTTTCGGTGCGGGTACTATTCAAGGCTTCGGAAACCACCGCACGGGTACGGACTGTAACGCCGTCCGCTTTGATTGTTTCTTTCAATGTACCGAACTTATTTTCCAAAGCCTCAATACCGAGAGCTTTACCGAACAGGGAGGATTTTAAGGGCTTACCGACACGGTTGCCCTCGCTATCCAATGCCGAGTAAACCAATCCCCGGTAAGGTTTACCTTTATTCTCCCCTTTTATTTCCTCCACGCCTACATTATATAATGAGAGCAGGGCGCGATACTCGCCGAGCGTTTGGAAGCGGTACATTTCGGAAAGCGGCTTGATAACGTTTGCCACCTGTTTTTTTAAGTTCCCCTGGCTAACGTTTACCGGAGCAAGCTGCCACGCCTCACCCTGCTTCTGACCTTTGGCGGGAATCAGATTGTATTTCCGTTCCAAATCTTCTACAATAGCCGCACTGCGCCGTTTCTCCATTTTGTCGAAAACGGGCCTGCCGTTAGGCTGCACCCGTGAGCCGACAATGTGAATATGCTGTCGGTCGATGTCCTCATGCTTAAAAATTATATAAGGCTGATTACCGTAACCGAGGCGTTCCATGTATTCACGCCCGATGTCCGATAGTTGCTGATCGGTCAGCTTATCGTCAGGATGTGGATTCAGTGAAATATGGATTGCGGGATTTTTGGTAGTGATGTGTGCTGGCATCATACGTTCAAAATCAGTCATACTTGCCCCGATACTGAATACTCCGTCGGCAGGTTCCAGTATTAAATTTGTACCTAAAACCTTACCCAAACCCTCGTCTACTTTCTCCTGATTGTAGGAAAGTGCGCCGTACAGGTTGCTCCCGTGAGAGATTTTCGCCACCATTTTTTACAGGTATTTCGCCTTAAACTGCTCGCATAGCTGCATCACTTCGCGCCCGATTCCCGCCAGTTCTACGGTCGCTTTCTCCAATTTATAGAGCAAGGCGAGTGCTTTTTTCTCCCCGAAATTGCTGTGCAGTTCCTTCACAATCTGGTTGTAATTCACGCCCACACTCCGAAACTGGCTGTGCAATGCGGTCAACTTTGCGGTAAATTCGACAGCCGATGCGTCCGTTTTTACTACCCGAAACTCATCGCCAAAGATGCGGGCACTGATAAAAGCAGACAGCGAGTTTACGCCTGACTGCTCGAACATGGCAAGAAATCCGGCGTGCTGCGTGTCCGTCAGGTTCACCGTCAGCCGATGTTTTGCCGGGTCGTTCTTCGGGGGTCTGCCCCCCTTTCCCCGTCTGCGGGGTTCTCTTTTTTCTTCGTTCATAACATTAATCTTTTAGTGGTTATATGAACGCTACGGACGGCTCATGCCGGCTTAATTTTTCCCGACTTCGGAGAGGAAAATCCCCTCTGGAAGAGCAAGAGGTTGATGCTGCAAAAAACGTAGTTTGCTGCAATCAACACATCTTGCTATTTGCCAAAATGCAAATACGTTTTGCCCGCAAGGGGCATCTTTTCGTCCCGAACTTTTCGGGATATAAGACTGCCCTTGACAGGCAATTTTATGAGTGCCGAGCCTGTCTTAAAAATCGGCATGAATACCCCGTAACATTTCATGCTGCAAAGTTACGGTGATTAAATAACAAGCTGTATATCAATAAGTATAGACAACCCCGGACAGAAGCTACCACCCCTCGAAAATATAGTTCAAGTATGAAAAAGAAGGCGTTTATTTGCCGTCAAAATGGATTTGAAGCCTCGCTGATTTATGAATTTACAGAGGCAAAAAATCAAAGATTTGAATTTGTATTGTCGTGCTGTCGTACTGTTGTAAATAAGTGCTGTCGTATCGGAATATCACTTTGCATTTTTACTCTTTCAGCTATGTATTGCTGTAAGTAAATGAACAGACGGAAAACTATCAAAGCATTTCATTCTGTCAATGTGAAAATGCTGCAATCAATAGGCAAACAATCGAATATCAACTGAATAAAAACAGTACCGGATTAGAGGTGCAAATAATTCAATAAATAACAATTAAAACATTCAGAACAATGAAAAAGGAAGTAAGTAAAAAAGAGCCGAAGTATGTAGCATTCAGTACCCAAAAGGGCGGAGCAGGAAAAACCACCCTTACCGTATTGATAGCTTCCTATCTGCATTATGTAAAAGGAAAGAACGTAGCAGTAATCGACTGCGACTTTCCCCAGCACTCCATTTTTGAAATGCGCGAGCGCGATTTCAAAATGGTAGACGAGGACGAATTTTATAAGGGTATGGCTTATGAGCAAATTACCCGGTTGGAGGGCAAGAAGTTTTATCCCATCGTGGAAAGCAACCCACAGGAGGCTTTGAACGATGCGGACGAACTGTGCGAAAAAGAGGATTTCGATTATATCTTTTTCGATCTGCCCGGAACGCTTAACAATAAGGACTTAATCATAGCCCTTGCCAATATGGATTATATCATTGCTCCGATTGCCGCCGACCATGTAGTGATGGAAAGTACCCTTAACTATATGATAGCGGTAAGGGATAATATTATTAATACCGGAAAATCCAATATCAAAGCCATGTACCTGCTTTGGAATATGGTCGATGGCAGGGAAAAGTCCGACTTGTACGAAGTTTACGAAGGCGTAATAAAAGAACTGGAATTTGCAACGCTTAAAACCTTTATTCCGAACAGCCTGCGTTTCCGCCGGGAACAATCGGAAAGCCGCCGCCCGCTGTTCCGTTCAACGCTTTTTCCTGTGGATAAAAGCCTTATCAAAGGCAGTAACATTGAAGAATTGTCGGACGAATTACTGGAAATCCTAAAGTAATACAGCTATGGCAAAACGAGTAGATACAACGGGAATAGATGCCGAGTTTGTAATCAATCAGGCAAAACCGAGTAACCGGGAAAAAGATCTGAAACCTTACGACCCGTCCGCATCGGCTTCTACTCCCGAACCGGAAACAGTGGAAGAAACACCACAGGAGGAAATCGTACCTCCTGTGGCTGAACCCGAAACAGTGAAAGAAAAAGAAACGCCAAAGCGTAAGCGCGGCGGGCAGGCGGGATATAAAGAAACTTTTTTGAAGCGTAATGAAATCAAAACGCGGCAGTGCGTCTATATCAGCTTCGATATTCATTCGGTTATCACAAAACTTGTCAGGGCTTTGGTCGATGCGGGTAGCGATATTTCCGTTGGCGGGTATATCGACACGGTGCTTAATGAACACCTGCAACTCCATAAAGAGGAAATAAACGAGATATACCGCCAACGCCCGGACGATTTACTATAAAATATAAATTATGGAACGATATATTATTTCAGCAATCGTATTGTACGCATTGGTTGTCGCCGTTTACCTGCTCCGGGAACGGATGCAGAAACGGAAAAAGAACGTAGCGAAAAATCCCGGTTTCAATCCGTTTCGCTCTACCCCAAAAGAGGATATAGTCGGTAAAAGCAAATTTGACCTTAGACAATCCCGGACAGAAGCTACCACGCTGATTCATAACGAAAAAGGGATTAAAAATGAGCCTATCTTTGCTAACGAAAACAAAAAAGATACTCCGGTAACACCCCCTTTGGTTGAATCGGAAACAGTCTTATCAGGTGAAAGTATGACGGACGAAAATTCAAACGAGATCAATTTAGTGATTGAGAACACACCCCCCGAATTAGAGCCGGAATATAACAACGAAGATGTAGACGAAGAAGAAACAGAGGACGAAGATACCGAAGGGGTTGCCGGGGTTTCGATTGCACTCGGACTTGGCTTTGACGATCTGGCGGGAATGGTGCAGACGGTAGAAACTGCCGGAAGTGCGACAGCCGAAGAAAAGGAAGAAGCCGGGCGGGTACTGGTCGAAATACGAAAGACCGAAATGTTCGATCAGGTAGTAAATGATGAACCGAAAAAGAAAGTAGTGTCCGCACTAATGGACGATTATTTCGCTGCCTTCCACCGCAAGAAACGGGAGGCAGGAGAAACGGACGAACCAATAGTGAAAGCACCGAAAGATTTTAATGTACGCGGTTTTGCGTAGGATGTATAACAATTAAAAACAAAGCAAAATGAAAGAACGGGATTACGGTTAGCTACGCTGCCAACCACTAAAAGATCAAGTTAAACAACAATTATTCATTTCCGGTACAGGGGACTATTCCACCCCCTGTACCATTAATTAAAAAATCGTATGACAAAGAAAAAAATTCTTATGTCGGCAGCATTCATTATCGCTGCCGTATCATCCGCCTTTGCACAGGGTAACGGTATCGGAGGGATTCAGGAAGCTACCAATATGGTAACATCGTATTTCGATCCCGGCACGAAGCTGATTTACGCCATCGGTGCAGTAGTAGGTCTTATCGGCGGAATCAAAGTGTATAACAAGTTCAGTTCGGGCGATCCCGATACATCGAAAACCGCCGCCTCTTGGTTCGGCGCGTGTATCTTCCTGATTGTCGCTGCCACCATCCTACGTTCCTTCTTCCTTTAATCGCTCAAACTATGGAGCATAATATTAATAAAGGCATAGGCAAGAGCGTGGAATTTCGCGGGTTAAAATCGCAATACCTTTTCATTTTTGCAGGCGGTCTATTGGCTGTATTCGTAGTCTTTGTGATTATGTATATGGCAGGTGTAGACCAGTGGGTCTGCATCGGTTTCGGCGTTATCGCCGCCTCCGCTTTGGTATGGCTGACTTTCAACCTCAATGCAAAATACGGGGAGTACGGGCTTATGAAGCTGCTTGCCAAACGGCAGCACCCGCGCTACCTGATAAACCGCAAAAATTCCCGCCGCTTGTTCCAACGCCCCAAAAAGAAGGAGGTGCGCGATGCGTAATACAATGAAAGCGGCTACCATTGAAAGCAAGTTCCCGCTATTGGCTGTGGAACACGGTTGCATCATCAGTAAGGACGCGGATATAACGGTAGCCTTCCGTGTCGATCTGCCGGAACTGTTCACCGTTACTGCCGTAGAATATGAAGCCATACACTCGGCTTGGGCGAAAGCGATTAAGGTTTTGCCCGATTATTCAATTATCCAAAAGCAGGACTGGTTCGTAAAGGAAACCTACAAACCCGAAACGGACAAAGAGGATATGAGCTTTTTGTCCCGCTCGTTTGAACGCCACTTTAACGAACGTCCCTACCTGAACCATAGCTGTTTTCTGTTCCTGACAAAAACGACCAAAGAGCGAATGAGAATGCAGAGCAATTTCTCATCGCTTTGTCGTGGGAACATCATACCTAAAGAGGTAAACAAGGACACGGCAACACGGTTTTTGGAGGCGGTCGGACAGTTCGAGCGCATCGTAAACGATTCGGGATTTGTAAGCCTTACCCGCCTGACCTCGGATGAGATTACGGGAACAGAAAGCGAACCCGGACTGGTAGAAAAATACTTTGCCCTCTCACTGGACGATACAACCTGTTTAGAGGATATGGAACTCGGAGCGGACGGGCTTCGCATCGGAGCAAAGAAAGTATGCCTGCATACGATTTCCGATGTGGAGGACTTGCCCGGAACGGTCGGAACGGATATGCGGTATGAAAAGCTATCCACCGACCGGAGCGACTGCCGATTGTCGTTTGCAGCACCCGTAGGGTTGCTGCTCTCGTGCGACCATGTGTATAACCAGTATATTTTTCTGGACGATTCGGCGGAGAACCTGCGAAAATTCGAGAAGTCAGCCCGCAATATGCAATCGCTTTCAAGGTACAGTCGTGGAAACCAAATCAATAAAGAGTGGATCGACAAGTATCTCAATGAAGCGCACAGTTTCGGGCTTACTTCTGTCCGGGCGCATTTCAATGTAATGGCATGGTCGGAAGATGCGGAGGAACTGAAACACATCCGAAATGATGTGGGTTCGCAGTTGGCTCTTATGGAGTGCAAGCCGCGCCATAATACAACGGATGCGGCTACGCTTTATTGGGCTGCCATGCCGGGCAATGCGGGTGATTTTCCTTCGGAGGAAAGTTTCTATACATTCATCGAACCCGCCCTGTGTTTCTTCACCGGGGAAACTAACTACAAAAGTTCTCTTTCTCCTTTCGGTATCAAGATGTGCGACCGTGTGAGCGGTAAACCGCTCCATGTGGATATATCGGATTTACCTATGAAACAAGGGATAACCACCAACCGAAATAAATTCGTGTTGGGGCCATCTGGCAGTGGTAAATCCTTCTTTATGAACCACCTTGTCCGCCAGTATTGGGAACAGGGTACGCACGTCGTTCTGGTCGATACGGGTAACTCCTATCAGGGATTGTGTGAAATGGTGCGCCGGAAAACCAAAGGCGAGGACGGTATCTATTTTACCTATACCGAAGAAAATCCTATCTCTTTTAATCCTTTCTATACAGACGATTACAAGTTTGATGTAGAGAAAAAGGACAGTATCAAAACATTGCTATTGACCCTTTGGAAATCCGAAGATGATAAGGTGAGTAAAACGGAATCCGGCGAACTCGGCAGCGCGGTGTCGGCGTATATCGAGCGCATCAAGGCAGACCGCAGTATCGTACCCTCGTTCAATACTTTCTATGAGTATATATTAGGCGATTACCGCCGGGAAATGGAAGAAAGGGAAATCAAGGTAAGCAAAGAGGATTTTAACCTCGACAATATGCTTACCACCCTTCGCCAGTATTACCGGGGCGGGCGTTTCGACTTCCTGTTGAACTCCGAACAGAACATCGACCTCTTGAATAAAAGTTTTATCGTCTTTGAAATTGATTCGATTAAGGAAAATAAAGAACTTTTTCCTGTGGTAACAATCATTATCATGGACGCGTTCATTCAGAAAATGAGGCGGTTAAAGGGCGTTCGCAAACAACTGATTGTAGAGGAAGCATGGAAGGCACTTTCTTCGGCGAACATGGCTGAATATCTGAAATATATGTACAAAACAGTCAGAAAATATTTCGGGGAAGCCATTGTCGTAACGCAGGAGGTGGACGATATTATCGCTTCGCCCATCGTGAAAGAGGCAATCATCAATAACTCCGACTGCAAAATCCTCTTAGACCAGCGAAAGTTTATGAACCGCTTTGATGTGATCCAATCGCTTTTAGGATTGACCGATAAAGAGAAAGGGCAAATCCTGTCTATCAACATGGCGAACCATCCCGGCAGGCTTTATAAAGAAGTCTGGTTCGGGCTGGGTGGCGTTCAGTCGGCGGTGTATGCTACGGAAGTTAGCGGCGAAGAATACCTGACTTATACGACAGAAGAAACCGAAAAGATGGAGGTGTTCAAAAAGACGGACGAACTGGACGGGAACTATGAACTGGCGATTAAACAGCTTGCCGAAAGCAAGCGCAAGTAATTATCAACCGGGGCGGTAAGCCCCACAACCACTAAAAGATTATGTTAAAAAGATTTAGTAACGGGCAACTGGAAAAGTTGCTGCTTCACACGGTAGGAATAAACAGCGTCCTTACCGAAGTGCTGCTTGAACAAGCGGAAAGAGAAGAAGAAACGGAGGTCATAGGCAGTAATGCCAATATTGACATCCTTGTTATCGACCCTGCAAGCCTATTAAGAAAAGAGGCTAAGGAAACGAAAAAGTAAGGAGGTGCGCCATGTTCAGTAAATGTAATGCAGCCGACCCTTGCGCCGCACATCAGGATTTTCACCTGTGGGAGATTACGGGACGTTGGGTAAGCCCGGACGGTGCGCCTGCGGTAACTATTTACCGCAACACTTCCCGCAAGCGGGGAGGCATCCGGCTCTGTCTTACTTACAACAACCCGCAGGTAGTCTGTGATTGTACGATGTACTGTGTGTTCGGTCTGTATTACATAGACTTGTACGGGCGTATCGGGATTGCCTACGACCGGGAGCGGGAGGTACTCTTGCTTTCCGCTTTCGGCGAATATGTCCGGGCAGAGGATTAGCCCGCAAGGGCTATCCACTCTCTCGGACAGTAAAACAAATAAATAAGTAATAAACAATTAAAAATTCATAGCAATGAAAAAGATTCTTTTAAGCCTTGTTTTAGCCGTTAGTTTCTTCGGCTTTGAGGCAAAAGCACAATGGGCGGTAATCGACCCCTCGAACCTTGCTCAAAATATACTGACGGTTTCCAAAACAGCGACAACGGCAACCAATGTAATCAACTCCTTTCAGGAAATGCAGAAAATCTACAATCAGGGCAAGGAGTATTACGACAAATTGCAGTCGGTACATAATCTTATCAAGGATGCCCGCAAGGTAAAGGAAACGGTAGAGCTGGTCAGCGAAATATCGCAGATATATTCAACCAACTTCAATAAGATGCTGACGGACAAAAATTTCACCCACGCAGAACTGGAAGGTATATCTAATGGATATGCAAAGCTGTTGAAGGAAAGTGGCAACCTGCTTTCGGATATAAAGAATGTTGTGTCTGTCTCCAACGGGCTATCCATGACCGATGCCGAGCGTATGGCAATCATAGACCAGATACATACTAAAATGGTGGAACACCGCAACCTTGTGAGTTACTTTTCCAAGAAAAGTATCTCCGTTTCCTTTATCCGCAGTCAGGAATCGGGCGATATGGAACGGGTACGTTCCCTGTATGGTGATCCATCCGAAAGATACTGGTAAGCCATGATATTGTTAGCAATAGATTTTGAAAACCTGCATCAGATTTTACGAAATCTGTATCAGGAAATGATGCCCCTTTGCGGCGACATGATTGGTGTCGCCAAAGGGATAGCGGGTTTAGGTGCGCTGTTCTATGTGGCTTCCCGCGTATGGCAAGCCCTCTCACGGGCAGAACCGATAGACGTATATCCGCTGCTACGTCCGTTTGCGATTGGCTTGTGTATAATGTTCTTCCCCACAATCGTACTCGGTACAATCAATACCGTTATGTCGCCTGTGGTAAAAGGAACGCATACCATACTGGAATCGCAGATAACGGATGTACAAGCATTACAGGCGGAGAAAGACCAACTCGAATACGATGCGCGGGTACGCGAAGGGAAAGCATGGCTTGTCGATGATGAGGTGTACGACCAGAAGATGAAAGATCTCGGAATATGGGACACACCGGAGATTATCGCTATGTGGGGTGAACGTACATGGTACGATATGAAAATGTGGTTCCGGCAGTTAGTCCGGGATTTCTTTGAACTGCTGTTCAATGCCGCAGCCCTTACGATTGACACGTTACGTACCTTTTTCTTAGTGGTGCTGTCAATCTTAGGGCCGCTGGCATTTGCCCTCTCTGTTTACGATGGTTTCCAATCCACGCTTACCAACTGGCTTTCACGGTATATCTCGGTGTACCTGTGGCTACCCGTTGCCGATCTGTTTTCGGCGGTGCTGTCTAAAATTCAGGCGCTCATGCTGCAAATGGATATAGGGCTACTCAAAGACCCGTCCTACGTGCCGGACGGCAGTAACGGCGTGTATATCATCTTTTTGATTATAGGCATTATCGGGTACTTCTCGATACCGACCGTTGCGGGCTGGGTCATTCAAGCCGGAGGCGGTAGCGGTACACGCGGGGTAAATGCGGCGGCAAGCAAAGGGGCTGCAATGGCAGGGGG
>ENA-ORME01000187-ORME01000187.1-human-gut-metagenome-genome-assembly--contig:-NODE-187-length-27135-cov-12.607939_pt1 | contig 27135 bp, 28 predicted proteins | sample MGYA00242097_ERZ508983 | MGnify/ENA primary metagenome ERZ508983 (study PRJEB26280, sample SAMEA2531408) | human gut metagenome | biome: human gut; feature: human-associated habitat; material: faeces...
GCCAAAGAGCACACCCTGCGGCACGATAGTTGCGCTGCGTCCGCCCACTTTCAGCATTTGCAGAATTCGTGCCATGAACAGTAGCTCAGTTTTCTTAGTTTTCACCATCGCCGAAAGCGTGGAGTCGATATCTTCCTCATCCAGTGAACCGGTAAACGGCGGGTTCGCCAGAATCAGGTTGAATGCATTTTTACTGGCCTGCGGGAAGCTAGTGCTGAAACTCTGGCTCATGGTATCCTGATAGTGAATATCCGGCGATTCTACGCCGTGCATAATCAGGTTCATGGCGGCGATACGCAGCATGGTGGTATCAAAGTCGTAACCGTGGAACATGTTGTTATCCACATGGTCACGCCACGGTGTCAGCAGATCGCCGGTAAAGATTTTTTGCTCTTCTAATTCGCCGCGTTCGTTGGTGCCAATCTCGGTATGGATGGACTCCAGTGAACTGTATTTCTCCAGAAGGTACTCATAGCTGGTAGCCAGAAAACCACCTGTACCACAGGCCGGATCGCAGATCGTTTCACCACGTGCCGGGTTTGGCTCCATCATTTCAACCATTGTGCGGATAATGTGGCGTGGCGTGCGGAACTGACCGTTGATTCCGGCGGTGGTCAGCTTGCTTAACAGGTATTCGTAGAGATCGCCTTTGGTGTCGCCACGATCCAGCGGCAGGTTTTTGATCACCTCCACGGCTTTGGTCAGCAGTGACGGTTTAACAATCTCCAGGCGAGCATCTTTCATAAAGTTGCCCAGCAGCGTCACTTTCGTATCTTCAGCTTGCCCAAGCTGACGGAAATGCTGGAACACGCCGTCGCGCACAACTTCCATCATCTCGTCCGAGCCAAGGTTGCTGTAGTGGCTGAAGCGGAACTCCTGCTGCTCAGGCGCAAAGCGTGGTTTAAAATCAACGCCTGCGATTTGCTTACGCTTCTCGTCCCGTTGTTCTTGGGTATCCAGCATCCTGGAGTACATCAGGTAGGTGATCTGTTCGATAACGGTCAGCGGGTTTGTGATACCACCCACCCAGAAATCTTCCCACAGCCCGTCGATTTTACTTTTTAAGTCACCGGTGATCATTGTTAACGTCTATACCCTGTTATAAATACAAAAGCCCCGCTGCCGGGGCTTGTCATGTGTGTATTATACCGTCGCTGCGTCGGTCACAACACCCAGCTCTTCGACTATCTTTTGCAACTGGACGATCTGCTCTAGATCCGGGAATACGCCAGTAACGCCTTCGTTGTGGATATGCGTAAACGGCTGTTCAAAGAGTTGCCGCATTTCAATGGTGCCGTAATCGCGGACGTGGTTTTTCAGCAATGACAGGAAGCGCAGTTGCTGGCTGCTCAGGCTATTGTCAGCGGCGAACTGGGCAAAGCGCACTTCAACCGCATCGCTGCCCATCCCGATAATGGTACGCAAAAGTTTATCCAGGCTGGCGGTCGCTTGCGGGTAGAACTCTTTCAGCGCCCGGATATCAACGTTAGGGTTCTGGATCAGCACCAGCTTAGCCAGTTCATCCAGCTCGCTTTGCGTCACCGGCTCGCCATTGCGGATTTTCTTCAGCACCGGATTTTGCTGGAACAGCGGTTCCAGCGCTCCCTGAACCTGCTGACGATACAGTTTGAAATCAATTGAGCGGATGTTGGTTTTGCGGGCTTCCGTCTGGATTAGGTTCGCATCTTCGGTAATATCCACCTGTATCGAACCAAATTTTGGCGTCGCATCTTTCTCCATCAGGTGCATTATACCGCGCAGATGAATGCGGATATCCTCCAGCTCTTCCAGGCTTGCTTGCTTCCACCAGCCTAAATCACGAAGTTGATTAATCCGTTGTCCCTGTTGCTGTACCTGAGTTAGATGCGGCGGCAGACGTTCCACTTTCTCGATGATGACCGGCCAGAGCACATCCAACTCTTCCGGGTTGGTATAACGGGCAGTTTGCGCCGCCAGAATATCCATATCAAAGCGCATGGCATCGCTTTGCCCGCGAACGTCCAGCCACTGCATCAGAGGGGCCAGGACAGATAGCAGATCCTGCTGTGTTTTCGGGGAAAGCTGGCGCAGCACTTTTTCATCGCTGTACTGCGCTTTTTGCTGCCACTTTTCCTGCACAGCAATCGACTTTTCATCCAGCGCGTTGATTTGCTCGCGGAGCTGGTGAGCGACTAAATCCACCGCCTGTTTGTCGAACTTACGCTGCGCAGCGGCCCCCAGCATAACCCACGCTTCGAAGCGTTTTTGCGCCAGCGATTTAGTAGCTGTGACTTCGGCCTCTTCGGTATGCAGCTCGTGATACTCAAAATTGCCCCAGTGATCGAAGATGCGGAATTTCTGTTTATCCAGCGGTTTGCCGTTATCGTCGTAACCGTACAACCCCGGACAGAGGCGCGTACCACGGCCAATCATCTGCCAGAACTTCACTTTTGATTTGACCGGTTTGGCAAAGACCAGATTCACAATCTCCGGGACATCAATACCGGTATCGAGCATGTCAACGGAGATAGCGATGGTCAGCTCTTTGTTGGTGCTTTCATCCAGCCCTTTAAAATCGTCAATCAGTTGCTCGGCGCGGGGATCGTAGTTGTCGATGACCTGGCAGAAGCGCCCGGCAAACTGCGGGTACATATCGTCGAATAATTCATTCAACAGCAGCGCGTGTTTGTGGTTACGGGCGAAAATGATGGTTTTACCTGGCAACTGGCCGTCCCGATCTTTCAGGCCATTTTCCATCAGGTTACGCAGGATATAGCGGTTGGTGTCTTTGTTGTAGATCGCCTCATCCAGCGCCTTGCCATCAAACTCCAGCGTATTGGGATCAATACCCTGTTCTTCCAGCTCGCGGATTTGTGCGTCGCTTAATTTCTCCCGTTTGATGCCTTCGCGCAGGAATTCTGTGGTGTGCGTGACAACCTCATAGGGAACCAGATTGTTATCGGCGATGGCATCTTCCAGGCTGTAGTTCGCGGTAGGAATGCGACCTTCACAACCAAACAGGCCGAAAGTGGTTTTACTCACCATATCGATCGGCGTGGCTGTCAGGCCAATCTGGAGGGCATCAAAATACTTAAACAGATCGCCGTAGATGTTATAGATTGAGCGGTGGGATTCATCTGCGATGATTAGATCGAAATAACCGACATCAAAATGGTCCATGATTTTCATCATACCGGGATAAGTGGCGATGTAGATCCTGGCATTCTGCCTGTCTGCTTTCTTCGATTTCCCGACCACATACAGCGGCTCATTGGTGAACTGATTGAAGGCATTCGCCGCCTGTTTACGTAGCTCTTTGCGGTCACAAAGAAACAGGACACGTTTTACCCAGCGGGCATCAATCATTAGTTTGCTTAGCGCAATTGCCACGCGGGTTTTGCCTGTACCTGTAGCCTGAACAATTAACGATTGTCGGTACTTGTTAGTAAACCGTTCGCTGACGCGGGCGATGGTTTCAAGCTGATACAAACGTCCGGCAACAGCCTTACCTTCGTTGTCTTTTACGTGCGGCACACTGTTCAGCGGCAGACGGGTTTCACGCTGCTGAATAAGATATTGCAGGCTTTCTTTGCTGTAGAAGCCAAACACCCGACGCGGAGGATAACCATGAGTTTTGTGGTCATCCCACAGCCAGATATCATAGCCGTTGGTATAGAAAATGACGGGACGCTGACCGTATTCTTTTTCCAACCAGTCTGCATACAGCCGGGCCTGAATTCGTCCTTGCTCGGCATTGACGCTGGTTTTTTTTGCTTCCACCACCGCCAGCGGTTTGTGTGCCTCATCCCACAAGACATAGTCCGCATAACCGTCACCGGTCGCGGTAGGCTGTTCTTTAACTGGATGTTCCTGTGTAACCTGATCGGTATTTTTAAGTTCTTCGCCTACATTCCAGTCAGCAGCAAGCAGGCGAGAGTCAATCAGGCGACGGCGGGTTTCCGCTTCATCAATAGAGAGAATATCGGCAACATGCTGGTTGCGAGCTCTGGCTTCGTTCAGGCGTTGAGTAAGGTGTTCGGCCTTTTCCTGCTCTTGCTGTAGTGCGCGTTGTAGCGCCAGTTCGCGCTCGCGGCTTTCATCCTGAGCCCTGATTGCATCTTCCAGACGTTTTTCATCTGCACGGCCTGAAGATTGTGTTAACGGAGGAAGAGAAAATTTGGGGCAGTTATCAACATTACCGTGGGCGTAGCGAACATACAGCCAAATTCCTAACAAATACGCTTCTTTGAGCAGCCAGTAGGTATCTTTAGCTTTGATACGTCCGCCGTGCGCGGCACGGTTGCCATGGATACGCAGCGCATCCATTTTCATGATGATGGCTTCCGGCATCATGCTGGTAAAGACATCAGCATTCATTAAATCGTAAAGATTAGCCTTAATACCTTCCGGCAACCGCTCCTGACGGTATAACCAGCGCACCATCAATTCGGTGTAGTTGCGCAGCTTGACCAGACAGCTTTCCGGATCGGAGTGGACATAGCGTTCCGCCATACACGCGAGTTCCGCCAGTTCCGGCCACTGGCTGCGCAACATTTCAAAATTGAGAGACTGCTCCATCAATCATCGCCTTATGTCATGGATACAACAGCATTTCTGGAAAGAATATCACACTAATTTGGCCGACGAAGTGAGCCGGATGGCATATGGGGGCTATGAATTGGCTACCGTTACAACTTTAAAGAGATCAAGCATCTAATAATCACAGTCAATAGCGTGATTTTTTTATACCGTGAGCACAGAATAGCCCTAAATACAGTAACGGTTCAGGAGCATTTCACCTTTATGACCACTCTCGTTTTTTCATACTCCCATGCAGATGAAGCCCTACGCAATGAGCTTGAGAAGCATCTTTCCCCCCTGAAGCGCATGGGCAAGATCAGCACATGGCACGATCGCCGCATCGTTCCAGGGCAAGAGTTCGAGAACCAAATAGACCACTACTTTTCGCAGGCAGATATCATCCTGTTGTTAATTAGCAGTGATTTCATCGCTTCTGATTATTGCTATCAGGTAGAAATGACCAACGCTCTGGAACGGCATAAACGGGGCGAGGCGGTGGTCATTCCGGTGATCTTAAGAGAATGTGCCTGGCATCAGCTACCGTTCGGCAGCATTATGGCGGCGACCGTTGATGGTAAACCCATAACCAAGTTTGCCAGCCATGATGAAGGCTACGTTCAGGTCGTCAACGCAGTCTCCCGCGCCATTGCTAATATGGAAGCGAAGAAACCACAGCAGAGTGCTTATGTTTCCTCTCCTGCGTCAGTAAACCCAATGCTTCAGGCAACGGATAACGTTTTTACACCACGCTCCAGCAATCTATCGCTGCCAAAGCGTTTTACCGACCTTGATAAGGATCGTGCCTGCCGTGATGGTTTTGAATATGTCGCCCGTTACTTTGAAGGATCGCTGACTGAACTCAAAAAACGCCATGCCGGGTTAGAGGTCGATTTTCACCAGCGTGATGCAGACGCCTTCACTTGTGCGGTCTACATGGGCGGGAGCAAAGTCGGTCAATGTGCAATCTGGCGTAATAGCGGGCGCAATATGGGTATGGGCGATATCGGTTATAGCCAGGATGGCGTAATTGGAAATGCCTACAATGAAATCTTAACCATTGACAACAACGGTCAGATCCTCGGTTTCCGCCCATCAATGGGAGTCTATAGTGCTGGCTACTCAAGGGAGACCTTGCTCACTAACGAAGGTATGGCTGAGCATCTATGGGATATGTTTTTTGAGCCGATAAAACAGCGGGCACGTTAACATAGCCGGGGCGTTATTCCATGGTTCGTAACGCCCTTTTGAGCATTTGCTGTTTAAAAATGACCATTTTTTAATGATTATCTTCAAGTGCATAAATCCATTCACCACATTGCGGACATATCTTTTCACCATTCCAACAGATATGGCACCAGCAGCAGAGCCAGTTTTGTTTCGTCGTTTTACAGGGAAGTTGACGGAATTTTGCTGGTTGTAAAGGGCCGAACTCTGTTTTCTGCCCTACTGCGAACTTGCTTACTGGTTTGCTGTAGGGGCAGGTTGCAAGAAGCTTTGCAGTTTCCAGACATAGTGGCGTATGAACAAAGCTTTTTACACCGGTAAGTTCGTCAATAACAACGCTGATTTTCAGTCTACAGAATTCGCAGAACAGGATATCGTAATCTTCTTGTGCCGCTGTTTCCGGTTCGACCCATTCGCCATGATACGTAACGGCAAAAGGAGCATAGACAGGTTTATACATAATTAACTCCGGGATGAATGAAAAATGCCTGCGAGAAACACAGGCATCATGCGGTAGTGCAGAATATTTTGATTTGAAGGGGGTTACGATGGCTGAGTGCGTTTCCTGCCACGTTTGCCCTTCGGAGAGCATGTTTTAATTTCGCTCCGCCCAAAGGTTCTCACGTTGCCAGGTAACGCCAGGCGCGCAAAGGTATCTATTTTGGTCAGATACTCCACAGCACGCTTTAGCCCTTCTTGCTTCAGGATGTCGTCATACTTAACCATCCCGACGCCAGGTTTCTCATAACGTTCAGGTCTGGCATTACAGTTGAAGTACGTGCCTTTCCCTTCTGTAATAGCCGAAACCCAATACTCTCCAAACTGCTCGCAGATATTGATCCCACTGCGGGATTTATTGCCATCAAGGAAGAATAAGGTATGGTAATGGAAGCCTCTGTCAGGCCCGTATTCCAGTTTCCATACCGTGCCCAGAACGTGCCTGAATATCCGGTTTCGTTTCATGTTACGCAGTAGTTGTTGACGATGTTGTTTCGCTATCTCAGGAGTAATGCTGCTCGAATGCGTTTTCCCCCAGGCCAGGTCCAGACGTATTACCAGCAGCCTTGCATGTTGGTTAAAGAGATGCTGAATATAATTCGTCACGCCTTTCAGATTCTTCATTGAATTTCGTTGGTATTTTCTGAGGTCTTGTTTAAAGTCAGATTTACTCACCTCGTCACGATATTCACTGACCAGCTTATTCAGCATGATAGCGGTATTAGTTGAATCTGAATTAATCATTGCACCATTGTAAATTCTGCAATAAAAATCATACCGCTTACGTACTTGCTGGAAACGGGTGATTAGTGGATGAAGTTTACGAAACTGCAGGAACATATCAGGTATCTGGTCAAGCAGATGCATAACCTCCAGAACCTCAATAGTTCGACTGGTTTGCTTGTATCCTGATTTATTAAGCAAGATGCTAAAGGGGAAGGTTTTTTTACGTATTATCTTTTTCAGTAACGCATAAGTGTGATGGAGTTTTTCAATATTAATGCTGTTGTCTGTTACGGACATTATTATTGAATTGTTTTCGTTATGAATCTCAGCACAGTTCTGGAAGATATCCTCTGTTTTACTCATCTTTTTCACATTCGTAATATAGCCACAATACATCGATATGTATTGTGGCTTTAAGGATTAAAGCGTACTTATACACACTGGAATCTTCCTGTTACTTTACTGGTGATATGAATGATGGGTGAATAATGATAACACCAATAAAATAAGAACCTTAATTTAAATAAGACATTCACCCAAGAAGAGTAAGCCCTGACAGACTAAAAGGTATGTATAAAGTTAGTGATTATTATTTCAGGATAAAAGAGTAAATTTACTCAATGCGGGATTCGTTAATTTTATCTTTAAACCACAGAACTACTTCACTTTCCAGCCAGCGAGAACTGCGTCCCATTTTAATTGGCTTTGGAAACTTTCCTTCCTGAATCAATTTATAAAACCATTTGTCAGTCATACCAGTAAAACGAACAATAAATGCCATATCAACCATCTGGTCGCTGTGAATATCAATCGTACTCATGAGAGGACTCCGGGAATGTATCAGGAGGACACCGGGCGGCATCCTTTCATGTCATAGGTCGTATATGTACGCCTTTACTATCCATCCACTCAGTGCTTTGTTAAGGCTTTAAGTCTCTATATAAAGCATGCCCTGACAACCTCCGGGATTCCTCTGCTGGCGGGTTTGCATAGCGTGTGGTTTTTTGCTTATGATTTCACGTCAATGAAAGTGTCATTTTTCATGTGAAAAATGCCTTATAACAAGCTCTACATGAGGTTTTACACCTACGTTTTACACTATGTTTTTAACTATGAATATTGCTATGATTTTCACTGTGAAGTATCCTTTTAAGATCATATAAAGTTGAATGTAAAAGGATAGCTAATCTTGAATGGAAAAATGTGGATAGATATAAAAACAAAACGTGATGTAAAATTGTTTTTATGGATGGTAGGAAACGATGTTGCTATTGAAAATTACCGGCAAACAAAGGAAATGAAAACATACCACCTGAATCACATATATGGTGAAGACTGTAATTTAGCAGCGCTGGCAATAAACGAGGCTTTTCGGATTCTTTATAAGAATTCAGACGAGTTATTCTCATACGCCTATAGATTTAAAAAGGCGAAAGAAGCATTATTACCAATAAAAGAGTTTGGTTGGTTTAAACGTAGCAATGATGCCTGTTATTTTGCATGGGCATATATCAGGGTTTTTAGTAAAAAAAATAGTTCTTTAGCAAACTTTGGTGGAAATGACTCATTTTCTATTTATACCAGAACACCTTATCATCGCTTTATTAGAATTGAACATCCAGTAAGTCACCGTGAGCGCATTGAGTGTATAGAGGATTTTTTTGATAGATCACGAATGGATCTTTCATCTAAGTTATCCATTATGTTAAGTATAAGGGATGCGTGGGATAGACATTCCCAGTTAGCAGATATATTGCCGTTAAAGAAGAATGACAAGGGAAAAATAAACTGGGCATGGGACTATATCTGCAAAGATAAAATAAATTATATCAACGGCTCGATAAAAAGAGCACAAGAAAAATTAATTGAAAAGAGTAAGACTGACGAGACAGGCCAGATTTCACAAGCAGTTCTTGATGAAATATATAAATCGAGCATTGAAGGATATATTCATCAACCTCATTTCCTCAGTCTCTTTAGACCATCAACAACGACTGAGAAATATCTGGCGCTACGTTGCATTTACATTTCCATGTACTATTATGATAAAAACTTTATACCCAGATTTAAAAAAGCCTGGGAATTAACATCCTTTCGTAAAGCAAAAAAGAAAAGTAAGAACAAAACCTTAAAGTTAACGAAAAGAGAACTTGACGGCAATGACACTCCATCCGATTCTACTGATAATACTGAAAAAGAAATAGCTAAAACTGATAAAGAGCTCATGAGAGAGAAAGCACATGAGATAATGAAGAACATCAAAACCAGAAACTCGGAACTATCATCAGAAAAGGGTAGCGATACTCCTCCAGATTTAAGTAGAAATGGTTGGCCTTTTATCTGACTAAAAGTAAAGTGGTGAATATTTTATTTTCATTTCTGATTAATTTATTTTATTAATATATTGGCTTGATATTCACCACTAACTTTGCCCACAAAGGATTAGAAAATTAAACTCCAGATTTTTTCAATTCTATATCATCAGAATGAATCAATACGTCATATCTCTACCGAAGTTGTTCTAACTCACCGATCTGTCACGCCGATCGATATTCACAATTTTAATAGTTACCAGCTATCAATACTTAATTATTGATTGTTTTTTTCATAGATATTAACGATCAATTTCTGGAAACTGATCTGTATTAACGATTATCCCACCCTCTCACAAATGCATACGATCAGATGGCCTTTTGTACAACTGAAGGCCATTTTTCTTTTATAAAACACTCGGTAAGGAACAACTATGTTGAAGACTACCTCTACTTTGCTTTTCAGCGCAGCTTTATTCAGTACCACTGCACACGCCGTTATCCAGGACCAGCAATGGGGGAACTGGTTTGGTAACATCAGTGCGATGGAGTTTGAAATCAATACCCAAAACAACTCAGGTGAAGTGCTCACACTAACCTGTACAAGCGGAAAGTTAGCTGTTGCTTATAGCGTTCCCGCAGAAGACTATCGCGTTTCTTCCCTGACGGGACTTGCAGAACCGGGGATGAGTATTAACGGCACAAACTATTCTCTGGATGAAACAGCTTTTACTGCACTCAAATCTGCAGGAGATAAAGGAGTAATAAAAATAACCTCAATGAATGCCGCTATCTCTAAAAAATTCAGTGCTAAAGGGCTGAATGAAGCGCTGGCCGATATCTCATGGCAAGACTGTATTAATCACTAATTAATCAAAGGGAAATATAATGCATAAATTAATTGCTTTATCGCTCAGTTCAGTTGCTCTGCTTATTCCATCTATATCTTCTGCATTGACAGTTCACGGAGATATACATCCCGAACGTTATACCTTTTTCCTGACCCAGGAAGGCAGTAGCCAACTAAAACAGGCGAATGATCGACTAGCCAAGAATCCACAGGCCTACACGCTTGACGTGAACCATACAGGCATTCAGCCCTTTGATGCAGTCCGGTGGGATGGTAAGCCTGTAAAGGCCGTCACCTGTGTGCTGGTAGACGGCATTATGATGGGGAAAAAAGCTACCTGGTCACAATGCAAAGATGAAAGTGGTGCGGAATATTTCGGTAATGCCGGATGGCCTGTTCGTGATTACGTCGCAAAAGCCTGTGAAGCCGGAAAATCAGATTGTCCTGTTTACCTTGTGCTTCAGACTGATCCTCCAACAATGCGCAGCGATATGGCTAATTTCGTTCCTGTCCCTAAAAACTTTAATGCTTCTGCAAACCTGACGGATGAAATTAAAAACGATGGATGTCAGATGGCTAACAATTCCTTTGAATATGCGAAAAGCAGTATTCGTTGTTCTGGAATCAACACCGTGCGTTTTATTCGCAAACAAAATACCGAAGCCAAATATGAGGCTGATCTCACCACAACTTCAGGCGAAAACCTAACAATGACTGTCGGGTACACCTATGGGAATGCATCCAGCAAAGAACCAGGCTGGCGTACCATTTCTGTCAAAGAGGGAGGCATTATTACGGATATTCGCAAACAGGGCCAATGGCTTCCTAATGGCTATAAGTAGAGGTGTGTTCCGTGCATAGTCAAAGCGAAGTGGTTACGAACATGCTCCCATGGCCTGATTGTACGTGGCAACTTGTCCTGTGCGTAACGGGGATTACGTTGATGCGAAGCCATTCGGTCACGGTCAGGGCTCTGGGGGCAGGTTTGACCACCTTTAGCCTGATAAAAGCGATAAAAAAACTCGCCGTACTTGCCTGATGGCAAGAAGCGGAGGTCACAGGATAAAAATACGATGTCTGAAAATAGCACAGGAAAACTTCGCAGCCTTACAGAAAAGCTGAATTTCCCACGCAGGAAAGCATCTGCCGAAAACCAAGATATATCTTCTGAACGTTTACCGGAAAGCACGGCTAAACCTCCGGTAAGTGGCGCTGACAAATACAGACTGTTACTGGAGAATATTGTCATCAATGGCTTGCTGAATATTGCCGAGGATAAACTTAGTGATGATGCTTTTGTTGAAGTTGTTTTCAGCAAAGCATATGAGCTTTTGCCTGCCCCGGTCAGGATCGTCCTGAAGCGGGAATGGTGCCTGAATTACCTTCAGTCGCAAAAAGCGCCGATTCTGGTGAAACTGCAACTTTACCGCGCAGGAAAGCTTAGTCCTGCCGAACTATCTGCATTGCCGATACCAGATTCAGAAAAGACTGCATCGCAGATACACCCTTCTGTTTCACCTTAATAATTCAGCCTTTCAATCCAGGCCATCCTTCGGGGTGGCTTTTTTATGCCCATTTGTTAAAGGAGTCGCCTATGACCCGTTTAGCCAGCCGTTTTGGTGCGACCAATCATGTGCGCCGTGATCGCCCGTTAACCCGCGAGGAACTGGCGCACTATGTGCCCAGCGTCTTCAGTGAAGACAAGCACGAGTCCAGAAGTGAACGTTACACCTACATACCGACCATTACCCTGCTGGATAATCTCCAGCATGAGGGATTTCGCCCGTTCTTTGCCTGCCAGACTCGCGTTCGCGATGAAAGCAAACGTGAGAATACAAAGCACATGTTGCGCCTACGTCGCGAAGGCCAGATTACTGGCAAACAAGTGCCAGAAATCATCCTGCTTAACAGCCATGACGGCTCCAGTTCATATCAAATGCTGCCGGGTTTATTCAGATCTGTTTGCCAAAATGGGTTGATTTGCGGCGAGTCGTTCGGGGAGGTGCGTGTCCCGCATAAAGGCAACGTAGTAGAGAAGGTCATTGAAGGGGCTTACGAAGTGCTGGGGATATTTGACCGCGTGGAAGAAAAGCGCGATGCCATGCAATCACTCATGCTACCTCCACCAGCACAGGCGGCGCTGGCAAAAGCCGCGCTGACGTATCGTTTTGGCGAAGAGCATCAGCCGGTGACGGAATCTCAGCTACTGGGTCCCCGTCGCTGGCAGGATGAGTCCGGTGACCTCTGGACAACCTATCAGCGCATTCAGGAAAACCTGATTAAAGGTGGTCTGTACGGGCGCAATGCGAAAGGAGGACGCACACATACCCGCGCTATTAAGGGGATCGATGGCGATGTAAAGCTAAATCGTGCGCTGTGGGTGATGGCAGAGAATATGCTGCAACTCGCCTCATGAACCACAACTCATCTCGTTTATAGCCCTGTAGCTTGTTGCTATGGGGCTTTTTATTTTAAGGATTTTCCATGTCTGAACTGATATTACCTCCGGCTTTTCCAGCGAATGAGCAACGTATTATCCGTCGCGCTATGCGACTGCTGGAGAAATACCAGCGCCAGCCCGGCGAGCAGTTCCTTGACACGAGTTGTACGAAAAGCTGGCTGCAACTGCATCTGGGACGGCAGGAACGTGAGGTTTTTGTCGTGCTCTATCTCGATAACCAGCATCGTCTGCTGGAACATGAAACGCTATTCCTTGGCACGATTAACCACACCGAAGTCCATCCCCGTGAAATTGTGAAATCTGCACTACGCCACAACGCGGCAGCGGTGATCCTCGCTCATAACCATCCATCGGGAATAACGGATGCCAGTAAAGCAGACCGAACGATTACTTCCCGGATAGTGAATGCACTGACTCTGGTGGATATCCGGGTGCTGGATCATTTCATCATCGGTGATGGTGATGCGTTGTCGTTCGCGGAAAGAGGCTGGCTGTAGGAGAATATTGATGAAAATCATAAGCAAACGTCAGGCAATGGCGATATACCGCCAGCATTCTGAATCCCGGTTGTCTCGCTTCTGTACTGGCAAATATCGCTGGTCCGGCAGCGTCTGCCATTACTACGGTCGGGAAGTGCAGGATATTCGCGGTGTGCTGGCTGTTTTTGCTGAGCGCCGACAGGACCGTCAGGGACCTCATATCATCCTGCGCTGCATTAGCTTCAATTAACCGTCAGTAAAAGGAACACAAATATGAAAGAAGGCACAGCCAACGAAGTAGTGGATATGCTGCGATGGGGACTGAAATGCGACATCACACCACATTTCGTGGCCCGTCTGGTGCAGGAAGGCAACCGCCTGCATTACCTCGCCGATCGGGCCAGCATAATTGGTCAGTTCAGCAAAGCAGATTTACACCATCTCAATCAGGCCGTTCCTTTGCTGGTGAAGCAAATGGAACTCATGCTCACAAGTGGAGAACTTAATCCCCGACACCAGCGCTGCGTCACGCTGTATGCGAAGAGATTACCTGTGAAGCCGATACGCTCGGCTCCTGTGGCTACGTTTACATCACCATTTACCCCACTCAACGCTGACCGATTTTAACTTCCACTTCTACGAGAACAACATCATGAACACCTCTCCTGCAATAAATCAGCGGGTGGCGAAGCCATGCCCGTCGCCTGTGGCCGTCTGGCAGATGTTACTTACCCGTCTACTTGCGCAGCACTATGGCCTGACCCTGAGCGACACGCCATTCTGCGATGAAACAGTCATTCAGGAACATATTAACGCCGGTATCACACTGGCTGATGCCGTTAACTTTCTGGTGGAAAAGTACGAACTGATTCGTATCGATCGCAGGGGATTTAGCTGGCAGGAACAATCGCCTTATCTGCGGGCTGTAGACATCTTGCGGGCGCGACAGGCAATGGGGTTGTTACGACAAGGCCATAATCTTTCGACACGCTGAATCTTGCGAGCCTCCTTCCCGAATTAAATTCCCGATCTGTCTTCCTTATTTACTCATTGCATAATGCGCCTGCCACTCCCGGCGGGCGTGTTTGCTTTTTACGGACAAAATATCATGCAAACAGAAGCTGAAGTTTTAACCGATCATAATGAGCTAATTTGCTCAACCAGTATAGAACGCATCGTCACAGGGCGTGATGCTGCGCTGAGCCTGATAGAAATCCTGATCCATAAGCTTGATGATATCTCACGGCTAACCTCCAGCATCGGTGGTGATGTGGCGGAGCATTGGGCGATGCGACAGGGACATTCCTTTGACTGCTGGCTGATGCAACCAACCGACAAAGCCATGCCGGTGATCACCCGAAATATCGATCGCAGTATCTGGCGCGATCTCATGCTGAAGTCCGGGATGTTGACTCTGATGGATGCCGAAGCCCGCAGCCAGTGGGCTAGAAACCTCGAAGAGGGCGATCTTCCGGCCATCAGTGAAGCCAACATCCTAAGTACCTTTGAACAACTCCACCACAATAAACAGGATGTTTTCGAACGTGGGATTATCAATGTATTTAAAGGGTTAAGCTGGGACTACAAAACCAATAATCCCTGTTACTTCGGTAAGAAGATTATCGTCAACAATCTGGTGAAGCATGACAGATGGGGCTTCAGTCTGAACTGGGGCTGGCGGCGCGACCAATTAGCCGATTTGGAGCGAATGCTCTACCTGCTGGATGGTAAAACCATTCCCGATAACCGACATGATGTCTCCATCCGGTTTATGGATTTTGTGCGCGATAATCCGCATCAGCAAATTTTCGAAGATGAGTTGTTCACTATTCGCTACTTTCAGAAGGGCAGTGGGCATATCACATTCAAGCGACTGGATCTGGTGGATAAGATGAATGATATCGTGGCGAAGCACTTTCCGGGGATGTTACCTGCGAAATGAGATGTGATGTTTTTATAGGCACCTCTATGCTAATATTAATAGGAGTTATTAAATGTTATTAAACGAGGTAATCCCTATGGGTTCGCTTACTAAACAAACCATCAGCGCACAGATACCGATTGAATTGGCCGCTGCTGTTGAGAATCTGGCAATTGAGTTAGATCGTTCTAAAAGCTGGATTATTAAGGAAGCGTTGACCAGTATGCTGGCCGAAAGAGAACGGCGTCACCAGAGCATCCAGGCCGGTCTTGCGGATGTGGATGCCGGTCGTGTAATGAGCCACACGGACATGGTGGATTTTGCTAATCGCTTAAAGAAATCCTGATAAATGGAAATTTACTGGACGCTTAAAGCTCAGGATGACCTGGAACGTATCTATCGTTTTGCCCTTCAGTACAGCCGCCTGCACGCCGATGACGTTTTGGATCGCCTGATTACTAGCTGTGCTGGTCTTACAGCGCATCCGGCTATTGGCGTACAGCAGACTCGGTATGAACCTCGTGAGGTCCGAAAAGTATTATTCGATGATTACGAGGTTCACTACGAACTTCGCGATAATGACATCTATATCGTGGATCTCTGGCATACCAAAGAAGAACGATGAAAAGATTTTCTTTTAGTCCATGAGTGTTGATTAGTGAGTATAAACACGGTTATGTGTTTATACTCGATTTTGTGTTTTAATGGCACTTTCTACTCCTTCTGAAGGATGGATGCCATGTTACAGAACAACATCAAACAACTCCGTACCCTGCTATCTATCACCCAGCGCGAGCTGGCGTTTATGGTCGGCACCAGCCAGCAACAAATTCAGCGTATCGAAACCGGGAAGGTTGCTGCAAAGCTGGGTCTCGCACAGGCAATATGCAATGCTCTGGATAAGCCTCTAAACGTAGTGTTCCCGGAAAGTGATCGGTTGATAAACGACTTCCGCAAAAAGCGTCGTAAAACTGATGAAGATCTTGAGGCTATAGCCACAAGCGGCATTGAAATGGATAGCGGTCTCTGGACCGTAAAAATTTGGCTACAGGGGCAGCAGGACTATTTGCTGTTGCCCATTTCAGCAGCGGATAAGCGGAGGTTTTATTATTATTTTCAGGAAAAAAACACCCCAAACATAGAACGCTTCTTCGTTTTTGATTCTTCCGAGTATCGTTATGCGTTAAATATGCGTGAAGTGGTATTTCATCAGTTCCTTTCTGATGGTCTGCGGCCAATCGTTGACGAAGAGGATGATGCCTACGAAGACGATTATTTTAATGTCCATATCACGCTGGTAAACGGCGGACCATTGATTCCACTGAGTGTTGAGCCAGATGCGCCGCAAAACGAAGAGACGGATGATATCGGACAGTTGAATGCTTTTTTTGACACGCTGGATGGTGAGCCTGAAACCACGGATCGTTTTATGATAACCGACGAGGATGGTGAAGACGCTTTTATCCGTATTGGTTCTATCGCTATGGTGCGAGTTGCGCTTGATGTGCTGGAACCAGTGGAAGACGATGATGAGTAGTATTGAATGAATTGATTTCTTAAGAAATGGTACTGAGTATACATGTGAGTATACAAAGTAACTTCGCATTTTTAAAAATCCATTAATTTCATATTGTTGATGTTGAAATCGCGGTGCGGCCTTCGCACTCATTCTTTAAACACCTCCTTCCTATGCCACTCCACAAACCCCTCCCTTGGATAATTCCCTTTCACCATCGGTAGCGCAATCTGCTTCTCGGCAAAATCCCAGAATAGCCGCCCAACGATCCCACTCCCATTCACCGCCTCGGACACAAGCACTCGCATACTCTCATCCAGCCCAATCGATCCCATATCAAATGCCTTATGATGAATCGCACATAACGCCAGTCCGTTCGGGATCTCACAAGGTCCGCCAAACTGCTTCCACTTGATATGTGCGGCTTCAAGTCCAACAGAGGCGTTATCATGCCGCATGTTAAATCCGCAGATGGCACATTCATAATTATATGCACGCAGCACCTGCTGACGGAACAGCGGATCGCGAACCTTACGGATCTGTTGAATATCAAAACCCATCTCATCCGCGATCTCCTCCTGAATGCTTTCAGGAAAATGCGCTTCAAGGATCTGCTGCGCCAGCGAGCCGATCAGGTTTTTGTTCTTACTCAGCAATGCAAAGTGTTCTTCATCAAACCCACCTGCGACATTATGTTCCACAAGTTCTTTGACGGGCGGTTGCTTACTGCCGGTGGTCGAACAGAACTCAGTGTTCTGAAGATCCCAAAATCCGTCCCTCTTGAGCCGCCAGAAGGGCATATTCGGGTAATGCGCCTTCCGCTGTGGGCCAAAGCGTTCTAACAGGCTAAGCAGTTGCTCGTGGACCTCGGTTCCGTAATCAAACAGTCTCACATGCCCCTGCTGATAGTTCGCCAGCACGTACAGAAGCAATAAGGGCTTATGCGGCGCACGCTGTTCGCCTTTGCGCCAGATGGTGATGTCGGCAATTGCCTGTTCGAGAGTTTTGCTGGAAGCCATCGCGTTACGGAAGAAGGTAAATAATTGCGATGATGCTCGCAAAACCCAGACCAATCAACCCGCAACTAACAAAAACATGACCTTACCGCACATAACTCTATTTCCTGAATCCCCTTCGCAAATTCCAAATTTACCCCACCCAAAACCGCTGTATTTATATTCAGCCCTGTATAATAGGCACCAGAAATTACGCCGAACGGCAAAGGAAGTATCAAGGAATATTTAAAGAGAGAATTCGCGATATGAAGGTGCTGCAACACCCCCATACCGCTAACCACCAACAACTACGGAGAAGTTGAAAATGGCTGCGACGAATTTTAAGCCAGAGTTTACCGTTTGCAAAACAGAATCAGACGCTTTCACCGGCATGATTGAAAACCGCGAGCTGGTACGCAAAAACAGCGCCCGCCGTCTGCACGGCAACCCGCCCAACGCGGCGCCCGTCCACCCTCGCGCGGAAACGCCGCAGGACAGTGCCGCTTGCTGCGAACTGTATGCACGCATAGACATGAAATACCTTCTCCTAGGCGGCGACTGGTTAACCCGTGCAGGCTTTATCAACGGTATGCCTGTGAAAATCCGCGCCATGAAAGACTGCATCGTGATTACGCCACAGCATACAAGAGAATTATGGGGATGTCTGGAAGGTATGAGTGTGGTGAATATAAATAAGCAGAAAGTCGTGCAGTGGTTAAAAACGTTTCCGGGAGCGCTGAATGATACGGGAGATATACCTATGGTGAAGCGCGGAAATGGTCTGGCAAAGTAAGAATAATATCTAAAATATCCCTTCATTAATCATGTAAAAGGATAAGTTAATACGGGCTTGAATACGCATGCCCGTATTTTTCCTTTTTTAAATGAATTATCTAACACCGCTGGTGCACTCAATAAATCGGTTGTAACATTCTCCGCAGAGTGACAGGGAGGATTGCTATGCAGATTTGTAGGATGGATTACAACGATGTCTCAGCCGATGGACGAAGGCTGAAACTACACGTTTATGGCGTTGGGACGTTTCCCGTTTTTTCAGGAATAGAACCCGTAACCAATATTGCAGAGTGCGCCTTTATCAGGAATGCAGCATTACCTGTGGGTACGTACTGGATCGTTGATGCACCGGAAGGCAGTATTGCTAATCGGGTCGAGCGGTTTGTAAAAGACTTCAAGAACGGTACCAAACATTCTGAATGGTTCGGTTTGTTTAATGCTACTACCATGGCTGATAACGTATTTGTGAATGGGGTCGACAGAGGCTCATTTCGACTTCATCCATTGAGGCCGAATGGTGAGGGAGAGTCGTGGGGATGCATAACGTTCTATAATATCCCTGATTTTCAACTGGTCAGACAATCTTTGCTTGCACGTAAGAAGATTCGTGTTCCTGGTGGTAAAGGGTTGATGGCATATGGACGTATTGATGTGACAGGAAGGGCTGATTATGCTTCATGCAAAGTTAAAAAATAATATCCTGATTGGTCTGGCATGCCTCATTGCTTCCTTCTTTATCGTCCTGTTTCCTCTGGGAGGCTTGCTCGATTACTTGTCTCAAGCCAGCAATGATTTTTTAAATCGTACCGGTCTGGGGTTTGCTGATGGTGAAGCAGACCCATCATTCCTGTGGGTGTTGGGTGGGATGATGGCCGTCGTTACCGCGCTACTGATGATTATCATCCGAAAGATATGCAACCTGAAGCAGGGATGAAATATTTCATAGCTGCTTTCTAAAACAATTAAGCGGCTTCATGCCAATCCCCCGCACTCCACCGCTAAACCTACTTTAACTAAACACCGGCACCCCCAGCCCAACCTTCACCTCCCTCAACGTCGCCTGCGTCACCCCCTGCGCCCGTTCGGTCCCGCGCTTCAGCATCGCCATCAGCTCCCCCCTGTCCTGCATATACATCGCCCTCCGCTCCCGCATCGGCGCAATCAGCTCCTGCAAACACCCCTCCAGCTCGTTCTTACACGCCCGGTCGCCCAGCCCACCCGCCTGATAGTGCGCCTTCATCGCCGCCACTTTGTCCTTGTCCGGGTGAAACGCGTCGAGATACGTAAACACCACGTTCCCCTCAATCTGCCCCGGGTCGCTCACCTTCAGGTGGTTCGGGTCGGTGTACATGGCGCTGACCGCACGGTGAATAGCCTCTTCGCTGGCCGACAGGTGTAGCGTGTTGCCCAGCGATTTCGACATCTTGGCGCTGCCGTCGATGCCGGGCAGGCGGCTGGTGTCGCTCAGCATCGCCTTGCAGTGGCGCAGCACCGGAGCGGGCAGCAGGCTGTTCATCTTGTGCACAATCTCGTTGGTCTGCTCAATCATCGGCAACTGGTCGTCGCCGACGGGCACGCACTCGGCCTTAAACGCGGTGATGTCCGCTGCCTGGCTGATGGGGTAGGCCATAAACCCGACCGGCAGCGAGCGGGCGAAGCCCTTCTGCGCAATCTCGTTTTTCACCGTCGGGTTACGCTCCACGCGGGCGACGGTGACGATGTTCATATACAGCATCGTCAGCTCGGCGAGGGCGGCCAGGGCGGATTGTAGGCAGATCGTGGTCAGGTTCGGGTCGATACCGGCGGCGAGGTAGTCGGCCAGCACTTCGGGGATGTTGTCGCGGATCTTCTGCGGGTTGCTGCCGTTGTCGGTCAGCCCCTGCAGGTCGGCAATCAGCACAAACTGGTTGTGCGTCTGCTGCAGCGCCACACGCTGGCGCAGCGATCCGACGAAGTGGCCAAGGTGCAGCGGGCCGGTTGGGCGATCGCCGGTGAGGATGGTGGGTGCGTTCATAAAGACTCCTTAACGTTGTAATGCCGAAAGGGGTCTTAGATGTGAGAAAGCCGCCTTTCGGCGGCTATCTGAAAATGGGAAAAACTACTCCGCGCCGCCTTTAAGAAGGCAGCCACCAGCGGTTTACGGTGAGCACGGCGTGGTTTATGTTCATCTCTTTACCGTATCACGTCCGGCGCGAAAAACAAAAGGGCACGTCATGCTGCAATCTCTCAACCACCTGACCCTCGCGGTCAGTGACCTGCAAAAAAGCGTCACCTTCTGGCACGAGCTGCTGGGGCTTGCGCTGCACGCCCGCTGGAATACCGGGGCCTATCTCACCTGCGGCGATCTGTGGGTCTGCCTGTCGTACGACGAGGCGCGCCAGTACGTGCCGCCGCAGGAGAGTGACTACACCCACTACGCGTTTACCGTGGCGGAAGAGGATTTTGAGCCGTTCTCGCACAGGCTGGAGCAGGCGGGCGTCACCGTCTGGAAGCAGAACAAAAGCGAGGGGGCGTCGTTCTATTTCCTCGACCCGGATGGGCACAAGCTGGAGCTGCACGTGGGCAGCCTCGCCGCTCGGCTGGCGGCGTGTCGCGAGAAGCCCTATGCGGGCATGGTATTTACTTCAGACGGGGCTTGAGGCGCGCACCTTCAGCCTGCCCGCCAGCGTCACGTGCGTGGCGGCATCTTCCTGATTGCACAGGTACTCCACCGCCAGCCGTCCCAGCTCGCTGTAGGGCAGCTGGATACTGGTCAGCGGTGGGGTGAGCTGCTCGGAAATCTTCTGGTCGTCGTAGCCCGCCAGCAGCATGTCCTGCGGGATACGCACGCCATTCACCGCCAGCGCCTGGTAGCAGCCAATCGCCAGCCAGTCGCTGGCACAGAAAATGGCGTCCGGGCGTTCGGTCAGTTCCAGCAGGGACGTGGTGGCGGTAAAGGACTCGCTGAACTGCCAGTTGGTCTGGCGCACCAGGCTCTCGTCACACGTTAAACCGGCCTGCTTCAATGCCGCCTGGTAGCCCGCCAGACGCTGGCGCGAGGCCTCCATCCAGCTCTCGCCGGTGATGTGGGCGATACGGCTGGCGCCGCAGGCGATGAGGTGTTTAGTCACCTGGAAAGCGTTGGCGTAGTCGTCCGGGATAAACGACGGCAGCAGCGGCGAGCCAGGGTCGCGCTGGTTGAGCAGCACCAGCGGGATGCGGGTACAGTCCTGAAATGGCGTCATATCAACGACGTTCGTGACCGGAGAGGCAAGGATAATCCCGATGCAGTTGCGCTTGTCCAGCTGGCGGATGATGTTCAGGGCCAGCTCCACGTCGTCGCCGTAGTCGTAGACGGTGAGCAGCGTCTCGTTGCGCCACGCCGCTTCACGCGCCTGGCTGATGGCGTCGATAAATGGGTCGAAGCTCTGCAACGAGCTGACCAGCAGGGCGATCTCCTCCTGGTTGCGCGGAGCGTGAATGGCAGGAAGACGGTCGTAGCCGAGCTCGGTAGCGACGTTGATCACCCGCTGGCGGGTGTCGTCGCTGAGCTTGATGTTGCGGGACTGGTTAAGCACCAGCGATACCGTCGCCTGCGACACGCCCGCCGCCCGCGCAATATCGTTCATCGTCACCTTCGTTTTTCGCTTCATCCGTCCTCTCCCTTTCGCGAATTTGCATCATACCCTAACCGCACGCTTTAGCGCTGCCGATCACGTTTCTCATTCATCGAAGCGTGAACTTTGTGAGAGGCGTCGCTTTTCTTTGCACCGCGATTTGCGCATTTATCCCACAGCTAATATTTATTAGCTAAACATTATCAGCAAGAGGATGCGTAATGAAAGATCAGTGGAGTAAAGAACAGGCACAGGCGTGGTATCAGCAAAAAGGCTGGCTGTGCGGGTTCAACTATCTGCCGTCGACAGCGGTGAACTGGACCGATATCTGGCAGGAAGAGACCTTCGATGCCGCCACTATCGACCGCGAGCTGGGCTGGGCGGCGGACGCGGGCTATAACACCCTGCGCATAAACCTGCCCTTTATCGTATGGGAGCACGACCGCGACGGGCTGATGGCGCGCATCGACCGCTTTTTGACGATTGCCGACGACCAAGGGTTCAGCACCATGCTGACCCTGATGGACGACTGCGGCTTCTCCGGCGACGAGCCGTACCTCGGCCCGCAAAAGCCGCCCGTACCGGGCAAACACAACAGCCAGGCGGCGGCGAGCCCGGGGCGCGACAAGGTGTGCGATCGAGACTGCTGGCCACAGATTGAGCGCTATATCCGCGACGTTGTGCGCCAGTTCCGCGAGGATAAGCGCGTATTGCTGTGGGATCTGTATAACGAGCCGGGAAACCGCGGCATTTTCGCGACGGGCACGGAAGAGGTGCTGTACGACGAGAAGCTGGAGACCTGCGCGCACGAGTTGATGAAGCTGGCGTTCCGCTGGGTGCGTGAGGAAGATCCGACCCAGCCGCTTACCGTCTGCGCCTGGCGTCTGCCGGCGGAAGAGGAGGGCGAGACGTTTTATCAGCACCCGCTGGACCAGACCGCGCTGGAACTGTCGGACGTGGTGAGCTATCACGCCTACACCAATACCGGGCGCATGACGGCGATTATCCAGCAACTTCAGGCGCTGGGCCGCCCAATCTTCTGCACCGAATGGCTGGCGCGTCACGTGGGCGGCACCATCGAAGAGCAGCTCCCGCTGATGTACATGGCAAAGGTCGCGCCGTATCAGTGGGGGCTGGTGCGCGGTAAAACCCAGACCTGGCTGCCGTGGCCGGTGGTGATGAAGGAGTCCACGGACTACTGCCGCCTGTGGTTCCACGACGTGTTTGAGGAGAACGGTATCCCGTTTTCACGCGCTGAAATCGCGCTGATGAAGAAGCTGCGCAATATCGCCCCGGATCCGCAGGGCTAATAATAACGACCCGGCGCGCTGTCGCCGGGCAACCAGGTACGCACTATGGCAATGACAATGAAAATACCGTCTCGCGAGTTATGGTCCTACTTTGGCTATGGTTTAGGTCAGTGTTTTAGCTTTGGTTTAGTGGGTTCGTTTATAAACTATTTTTACACCGACGTGCTGGGGATCTCGGCGCTGGCGGCAAGTACCATCTTCCTGATTGCCCGCGCGTGGGACGCGGTTCACGATCCGCTGTTTGCCAGCATTATGGACACCATTAACAGCCGGTTTGGCAAGTTTCGCCACTTTTTACTGATTGCGCCGCTGCTGATTACCGGCGTCACCCTGCTGGCGTTCTATAAAATCGAAGCGGACATGACCACCAAAATCCTCTACGCCGGGGTAACGTATATCCTGTGGGGGACGCTGTACGCCATCTCCGATATCCCGTTCTGGTCGATGTCGTCGGTGATGACCAACGACTCCGGCCAGCGCACCCGCGCGGTAACGGCGGCGATGCTCGGGGTGAACGCCGGGATTGCCTGCGCCAACATCTTCTTCCCGAAGCTGGCGGCGTTCTTTGCCCAGTACAGCAACGATAAAGGCTACTTTATGGCGGCGCTGGTGATGATGCTGGTGGGCCTGCCGCTGATGCTCAACGGCTTTATGCAGATCAAAGAGCGCGTCCCGCCCAGCCCGGAAAAGGTGACGATGCGCGACACCTTCCACAACCTGCGCCAGAACAAGCCGCTGTTTATCGTCCTGCTGTCGTTCTTTTTCTGCGTGTTCCATAACGTGGCGGGCGGACTCTATATCTACTTCTTTATCAACAACATGGGCGACGGCAGCCTGCAAATGGCAATTGGCGTGATGGGAATAGTGGCGGCGGTGCTGTGCCTGGTCGCCCCGCTGCTGACGCGCCGGATGCAGAAGCGGAAGCTGTTTATGATCCTCTGCGGGCTGGACGTGGCGGTGCGCGTGGTGATGTGGTTCACGGGCTATCAGCACACGGCGCTGCTGTTTATCCTGCTCGGCCTGAGCACGCTGTTCGTGATGATGACCAACATCCTCACCTCGTCGATGATTGCCGACACCATCGAGTACGCGGAATACCACACCCACAAGCGCTGCGCGGCGATCACTTTCTCCGGGCAGACCTTTACCGGCAAGATGTCGGTGGCGGTGGGCGGCGGGTTAATCGGCGTGTTTCTGACGATGATCAACTATGTGCCGCAGGCGCAGTCACAGAGCGAAGGCGTACTGTCGGGGCTGTTCTTTGGCATTTGTTTGTTACCGGCGATAGGCTCGCTGATCCGCATGGGCTTTATGTCGCGCTTTACCTTTACCGAAGAGAAGCATGCGGAGATTTGTCGGCTGCTGGCGGAGCGGAATGCGTCTGCGAAAGCGCCGGGTGCCGGCTGCGCCTTACCCGGCCTACAGGACCAGCCCTTGTAGGCCTGATAAGCGAAGCGCCATCAGGCTTCGCGTAATGACTTACAGCGACTTCACAAACGCCAGCAGATCTTCGTTGAGCTGATCCTGGTGGGTCAGCGCGAAGCCGTGCGGCGCGTTGTCGTACACCTTCAGCGTGGCGTTTTTGATCATCTCCGCCGCCAGCTTGCCGGTGCTTTCAAACGGCACGATCTGGTCGTTGCTGCCGTGGATCACCAGCGTTGGCACGTCGATTTTCGCCATATCCGGACGGAAGTCGGTTTCGGCGAAGGCGGTCACGCAGTCGATGGTGCCCTTGAGGGACGCCAGCAGAGCGATGTTCAGCGTCTGCGTCAGGGCACCCGCGGAAACGGTCTGCCCGGCGTTGGTACCGTAGAACGGGGTGGCGAAGTCGCTGATGAACTGGGCGCGATCTTTACGCAGTCCGTCACGGATGCCGTCGAACACGCTCTGATCCACACCCTGCGGGAAGGTATCCGATTTACCGAAGATTGGAGTGACCGCGCCCAGCAGCGCCAGACCAGCCACGCGCGCGCTGCCGTAGTTGTTGATGTAGCGGGTCACGTCGCCGCCGCCCATGGAGAAGCCCACCAGCGTTACGTCGCGCAGATCCAGGGTAGTAATCAGGTCGTTAATGTCGGACGCAAAGGTGTCGTAGTCATAGCCGTTCCACGGCTGATCCGAACGCCCAAAGCCGCGACGGTCAAAGGCGATGGCGCGGAAGCCGCGCTCGGCCAGGTAGTTCAGCTGGCTGTCCCACATGTCGCCGTCCAGCGGCCAGCCGTGGCTGAAGAGGATCGGTTTGCCCGCGCCGCAGTCTTTGTAGTAAATCTGCGTGCCGTCTTTTGCCTTAAACAGTGCCATAGTGTGTTCCTGTGCAGGTGATCGTTATGGTTATACCGGCGCGACCAGATAGCGAATTGCCGGTGATGTTGTGCCCTGATGAAAATCCAGAACGCGGCTCTGCAACAGGAGGTCATTCATGGTGTGGCGTTCCTGCTGGCGCAAATGCTCAATCCAGGAGCCCATCAGGAAGGTCTCGATAAACAGCCCTGGACGTTCGATATCCTCGTACACCGCCCAGCTCATCGCTCCGGCGCGGCGGCGCACCCGGCGTAGCTCGTGCACGGCCTGCAAAAACGCTTTCGCGTCCTGTGGGTCGATGATGTACTCGTGCGACACCAGCACCGGGCCGCGCTCGTTCGGGAGTTCAATCTCCACGCCGTCCAGCGGCTGCCCGCTCAGGTCGAGATTTAAATTCGGATCTTTCTCCAGCTTCCAGCGGAACGCCGTCGCGCTTGCCAGCACCATCCCCAGCGTGGCAACCACCAGCGAGGTCGGGGTGCCGAACTGCGAGGCGATCTGCCCCCAGACGGCGCTGCCTGCGGTCATCGAGCCGAAGAACACCGTCAGATACACAGCCAGCGCCCGGGCTTTTACCCAGCGGGCGGCGCTGCGCTGTGCGCCAAGGTTGAGGGTGGAGAGCACCGCAATCCACGCGAAGCCGGTAAAAAACTCAAACAGGTTCAGCAGCCAGACGTGGCGCATGAACGCCAGCGCCAGCATGGTGAGGGCAAACGTCAGGCTGGCGGCCACCATCAGCCGATCGGCATTCAGCCGCTGGCGCAGGCGCGGCAGCAGGATCGCCCCGGCAATCGCCCCCAGGCCGATACACGCCAGCATCACGCCGTAGCCCGCCGGGCCTAAGCCCAGCTCGCGGCGCGCCACCAGCGGCAGTAACGCCCAGCCCGCGCTGCCGAAAACGAAGAACGCCACGGTACGCACCAGCACGTTACGCAGCACCGGGGCGGCGTGCACGTAGCGAATGCCGGACCGCACCGCCGAGAAGAAGTGCTCCGGCGGCAGCCGCTGCACGGAAGGCGCCGGACGCCAGCGCCACAGCACCCACGCCACGCCGACCACGGATAGCGCGTTAAGCGCAAACACCATCCACGGTCCGGCCAGCGACAGCAGGAAACCGCCCAGCGCCGGGCCAATCGCCCGGCTGATGTTGACCCCGAGCGAGTTAAGCGCCACGGCGGAACCCAGCTCGGGCTTGCTCACCAGGTCAGGCACAATCGCCTGAAACGGCGGCGAGCTCATGGCCGCGCCCACGCTCAGCAGAAACGTTGCCGCCAGCAGAACGGTGGGGGTGACGTGTCCGGTAAAAGAGAGCAGCGTCAGCCCGGCAGCGGCGATGAATACCCATAGCTGGGAGAAGAGCAGGTATTTTCGTCGGTCAACGATGTCCGCCATCACCCCGGACGGCAGGGCGAAGAGGAACATCGGCAGGCTGCTGGCCGCCTGCACCAGCGCGATATCCAGCGGATCGGCGCTGAGCGTCAGCATGCTCCAGTTGATGCCGACGTCGCTCATCCATGAGCTGACGTTAGAGACCACCGTGGCGATCCACAGCATGCGGAACACCGGCTGGCTCAGCGGCTGCCAGGGCGAA
>ENA-ORME01000201-ORME01000201.1-human-gut-metagenome-genome-assembly--contig:-NODE-201-length-25917-cov-11.547019_pt1 | contig 25917 bp, 28 predicted proteins | sample MGYA00242097_ERZ508983 | MGnify/ENA primary metagenome ERZ508983 (study PRJEB26280, sample SAMEA2531408) | human gut metagenome | biome: human gut; feature: human-associated habitat; material: faeces...
TATAGCACTGATTATTAGTGCTTATTTCTTCGGGATGGCTCTCTTATCAAGAGATTCGTCTTTTCGCTCAACACATTTCACCATAAATATCCGGTCAAAAATCTTTCAGTATAAGGCTGTTCGCCTTGTCCACCACGCTTGTGTCAAGCGATGCGAGATAGATGCGTGTGGTCTCTTCCGAATCATGTCCCATGCCCTCGCTGATGACTGAAAGAGGGATGTTCTTGCTTTTGGCAACGCTCGCCCAACAATGCCGGGCAACGTGCATGGTCAGCGGTATGTTCAATCCTGCCAGACCGGCAACTTCCTTCAACGCCACATTGATGCGGCAGATGGCGTTACGGTATTGTGTCCGTTCATCGGAACAGGGGTTGGTGATTATCGGCAGGAGGTAACGGGTGGCCGTATTCTCGCCGTACTTGGCGATGATGTCTTCCATGCACTTCTCCCACTTGACGGTGAGCTGCTGCCCGGTCTTTCTTCTCCGGTACGTGATTATTCCGTTCTTCAAATCCGATTTTTTCAGATAGGCCATATCAATGAATGACATGCCACGGGTATAAAAGGAGAAGAGGAACATATCCCTTGCATAGTCCAGATGCGGTTTCAGGGTCAGGTCAAGTTCCTTGATATGTTTGATGGCTTTCAACGGGATGGCGCGTTTTACCGTCTTCCCGATGCCAGTGTAAACGTGCTTGAAAGGGTGCTTCTGTTCCGTCAGCTCCTTTTCCACGGCACGGTTGTAAACGGCACGGAGTATGCGCATATAAAAGGAAACCGTGTTGGGGCAGATGCCCTTGCCTTTGAGCCAGGCCTCGTAAAGCATCATCGTGTTGCCGTCTATCTCGCACAAGAGAATGTCCTGCCCCTCACGAAACTTCATAAAACTGGTCAATGCCGCCGTATAGGTTTCTGATGTGCGGACTTTGCCAAGCTGCTTCAACTGTCCTATGATGCCCTGCATGAAACGGAACAGCGATTGTTCTCCCGTTTGCCCATTGAATTTCTCGATGATACTGTCAGCGGAATAAATTCCTCCTTGCCTGTCGCATTGGGCGACTATGGCTTTCAACCGTCTGGTGTCCCAGTCGATATGTTCCGCTACTTCTCGGAGATACCGTTTTCTGTTTTCGCCGATTTCGGGCAGGATTTTTACAAGGGAAGTTCTTTTGTCCCATTCCGTGTCAAATATGCGGTAGTCCGTCTTGACTTGGCGGACTATGCGCCCGTGGATTACCTGATAATATATGCTGCCCTCCCTGCCGCTCGCAGTGGAAGGACGAAATTTCACTTTTATGGATGCCATTCACTTTATTTTTGTCATTTGGATTGATTATCTTCTTCTCTCACTATCTTGACCTGCCGGTTGAATATGGCTAAAGTGGAATCCACACCGACAACATCTACCAGTTTCTCATAAGCCCCGACGGTTACAGCCAGTTCGGGATGAAGTTTGTTGAGCATGAACGTAGTCACATGGTGTTTGTCTGCAACCGTTCTCAACCGTCTGTTTTCCTCCCGGTATTCATGCCATTGTACCCAACTGACGGCAAACAGGGCAAAGAATACGAACGTACAGCCTATACCAGTCCATACATAAGGATTCTTATGCCAGCCATCGGGAACTTTGCTCCATAGTCGTCTTGTTGTGTTTATCACCTTGTCCGGCCGGATTGCCTGCCACAGTTCCGGTATGACACCTTGCTTTTGCCGCACCTGTTCCGAAGCCTGCTTGTCTTTCTCCACATGGGCAGTCAGCAGATCCAGTATCTTGTTAAGTTGTTCCTTGATAGTGGGAACTCCATGCTTGCGCATATCCTTCTCGTTGGCTTCGGTGTATAACCGCAGACTCGCTATCGCTTCATCACCTATTGATTGCTTGTATTCCTCGATGGCCTCTTTGCTTCCGAAAATGGCATTGACATTTTCCGGTGCATTGCCATTGAAGAACCGTATAACAGGCTCCAGCTTCGCTTCCAGCCTTTTCAATGCCTCGTTCTTGTCCGAGCTATCTTTTGCGTCCAGTTTTTTCTTGACTTCCTCGATGTCCACTGCCAATGCTCCGATAAGGTCGGTTAAGTTCTGCTTGTTGTCCTTCATCTTTTTCTCCTTCTTGGTTTATGTTTGTCCTTTTCGTTGTCATTCTCACCCCAGCCGCTTTCGTTTCCTCCACCTCCGCCACCGGATGAGACCTTAGCTTGGTGCGGTTGTACGCACAACTCCATGAGTGTGCCGATGGTCACTTGAACGATATTTGAACTGGATTCAGCAGAACCGCTAACATTGCCGTCCGCTTCCGTTTTAATCGATGATGACTCTTTTATAAAAGTATCTGCCGTATTGTTGTGAGATTCCACATCCTGCCGGGTCGGTTGTGGCTGTTCTTGCACACGGGGCTTCCATTCCATACCTTCAGCAATACGACTTCCGAACAGCCAGTCCAACTTATAAAAGCTCATGCTCCGGTCTATCCGTGATCCGCTGAATGAGATTTCATTCTTCGTGAACGACACTCCGATAATTTTACCTTCATTTCTATTGTATTTGAAATTCACCCCGATACCCTGTTTTGCCAGCATGTCACACAAATCCGACCAGCAGTTGCAATGGGGTAATGCCGCCTTGATAGCGTCATAGATTTGGTATTTCACCTTGTCCTTGCCACGCAGACGGTCACGCTTCACGTTCATCTTGCCCTTGGAGAAGTGCAGTCCGTATTCCCTCGTGAGAGCTTTGCATACTTTTACATTACGCACATTATCGTTGCTGTCACTGATGGTGTTCCCGTCATTGTCCACCCTGTTGGCCACGATATGCAGATGCTGGTGTTCCCTGTCAGTATGGCGGCACACGATATACTGGGTGTTCGTTATCCCCATGCGCCGCATATACTCACGGGCGATTTCGACCATCAGCTCATCCGTCAGCTTGGGTGCATCCTCGTGGGCGAAGTCCAGCGAGATATGGTACACCGGATTTTTCAGTTTGCGTCCCGGTTTGTCATCAGCCTGCCCATGCATACTCCTTGCGATGGTGGCGTTGTCATCCAGCCTCACGTCTTTACTGTCAATGAGCCTTGCTTTTTTCGGGTTGTTCACGTAGTTCACCACTCTGGCAAAGCTCGCCCGTTTTTTCAAATCGCCCATCATATCTTCCCGATGATTTTGTTGAACTCGTCCAGCAAGTCCATGATTTTGCCTTTCAAAAGAGAAAAGCCCTGTTGGTGCGCCATCTTCGCCAACTGGTTCAGGTTGTTGCATCCTCCCTCCAGCATCCTTATCTGTTGCCTGTCTTCCTGTGTCCGTGCAGACACAACCTTGCCGTATAGTAATAAATCACGCAGGAAGTGCGACGGTTTCTTGCCTGCATCTGTAATCCGTTTCATAACCGCTTTCCACTCGGCAAGCGTGAGCCGTGTGGATATGGTCTTTGTCCGCGCCTTGCCTTTCACCGCCTTGGGGCGGCCTCCCTTGTTCCTGTTCTCCTGATATGTCATATCCGCTTTCTTTTATCCGTTAAACCGTTCTGTTTTTTAGGGCTGTAATCCGGACTTGCCGTTTCCCGTGTGGCCGGGTCGCCATTGGTGGCGTGGTTTTCGTGGACGAAAACATTAACTTGCCAGCCCTAAAAATATCCCTTCTAAAACGCTATCGCTTGCCATTCCTGCCGCTTCATTCCTGTGGCTGTTCCTACTCCCGTGAACCGGATAAGGTACTGTCTTCCTCTAAAAATGGTGTGTTGTCGGCGGCATCCACGACTGCATTTTCCGCAGAGCCTTTCACTTCGCTTTCGGTTGTTGCAGCCGTTTCGGTTTCCGCTGTTCCTATTCCTTCTATAATAGGATTGGAATGGGTCGGATTCATGGACGGCAAGCTATCCGTTCCCTCTGACGTTTCTTCTGTCGTTTTTTCTTTCTTCTTCCTTGCCGAACTGCGGCGCAAGGTCTCTAATTGTTGCCCGTTGAAAAGGAATATCCGCACACCTTCGTATGCCTTGACCGTCTGGCGATATGCCGGATTCTCAATGAGCCGTCCTGCTATCATCCACGACTTCACGCACACCATGTCTATGATGGAAGTCACGGGATTGGAATCAACACGGATTAGCCCGCGTTCCGAGAAATCCTCCAACAGACGGGACACCGCCTTGCGCCCGATGCCCCATTCCTTGGCCAGTACCAGCATGGAGCCGTCCGCCTGTCCGGGATGGACGGCATAGCCCAATCCCCGTTTGGTGTTCTGTACTTCCGATACTGTTATCTTCGACAAGAGGGAAAGAAGATAGGTAAGGTTGCATATCCCGTCCGTGCTCCCGTGCAGGAAGTACCATGCCTCCACGGACATTGCCATCTCCAATTTGTAGCACGGCAAAACAAGCTGTTTCAAATTCTTCATAAGCCTTGATGTTTTTGTTGTGCGTCTTGCAAATTATTCCTTGGCGTTCTTGTCAGCCTTCCTGTTGGTAGCTTTCAGGCTCTTGATGCGGTCTATCTGTTCCTTGGGAAACAGGACACGCCGTCCTATCCGCTGCCCCTTGATGTGTCCCAGCTTCTCGTGCCGCCAGATGGTCGCTATGCTCACGCCCCATTTCTCCGCCAGTTGCCGGATGGTGTAATACTCCGATGTGTCCTGTGGTGCCTGTTCCTGCCGGTATTCCTCAAACGCGCACCTCACGCTTGCGCCGATAAGCTGTTGAAGCTCGTCGCGCGATACCAGTACCATTTCTGTCTTATCTGTCATAATTCACTGATTTTAAGTTTGTAGCGTCAAAGGTAGGGCAATAATAAAGCCTGTGAATTTGTGGTATTCTGTGAAATGACACCGCATGAAAAAAGCCGTCAAACAACTGGTGCTTAACGGTTTGTGGAAGTCTGTGGGTTGTGGTGAATTGTAGCCACCTGTGGGTTATGTCACTATTTTATCATGGGAAGCAGTTCTTTGAGCTTCGCTATAAAGGTTTTCTCCACGTTATACTTGGCGAGGCTTTCGGGTGTCAGCCCCATGGAACGGGCTGCGGATGCTCTGTAACCTTTCCAGTCCTTGAAGTATGCTTTGGACAGCAGGATGGCGACACAGCGCATCTTGCCCTTCACGCAACTGCCGTATATCGTGGAATAGTCGGCACGCATGACGGCACGGAGGAAGTCCCGGTCGGAAACGGCATTGCCGTCCAATAGCGGCTTGCCCTTGTCGGGGCCGCTCTGCACGGTGAAAGTGGTAAGGAAACGGTACAGCCTTAAAACTGGAACTTGCGCGGTCGTACTGAACGCGCCGCCTTGCATTGTATCTGTGGCGATAAAACCGGATGACGCTTCTTCCGTACAAGAGGGTATTGTTTTGGATGTTGCCGACTTGGACTCGTTCTCATGCAGCACGTTTCTTTTGATATATCCCATCGTCATGGCGATATGGAACATCTTTATTCCGGCAGACTGTGCTTTCACATCATCATTTTGGGGCAGCATGGAAAGATGGATGGCTTCTGCAAAGTGTTCCGTGAAGAGTTGTGCCAAATCCTTGTCGTTGGCATTGACAATATACTCCTTGACGGCTTGGATTTTCGCCTTGTCCACTTTGGCAAGCATGGCATATATTTCTTTCCCTCTGTTCCCGTCTGAATCCTTTGCACACTTCCGTATGGCGGCACGGATGGTGTCGATGCAGTCAGTGGCTTCGGTACGTGTCATGGGCTTTGAAATGACATCAGTAGCTTCCAACTGTTCTTTTTCGGAAAAGAAGTATTGCCTTATGACTTCCATGCTCAGGTAAGCCACCCCTGTACGGAAAGCCGCCTTGTGCAAGTCCGCATATTTGGAACAGATGCCGTGAAGCCTTTTCGTGTCATCGTGCAGCCCGACGAATTTCCGTGTCAGCTCCTTATCCTCGTGTTCGGTGACATATTCCCTGATGCCGCCCAAAAGAAAAGGCAGGGGTTTCAGGCTGTATCTGATGTGCCGGCAAATATCCTTGCAATCCGTTTCGCCACTGCAGGAAGACTTACTGGCAAGCGATTCCGCAAGTTTCAGGCTCTCGCTGATTACGTTGGACAGCTTGAACAGGTCGCTAATAATGTCAAACCTTGATTTTTCCATAAGCACTTCCTTATATTTTGATGATACCCTTGAAATCCTTTAACGCTATGACGGCCTTTTCCTCCGCGTCCAGTTTCAGGTAGCGGCGCAATTGCGCCTCGCTGCTGTGTCCCGTGATGGCTTGGATGGAAGGCAGAGGGACGCCAGCCTTGTATGCGTTGGTGGCGAAACTCCTTCGGGCTGTATGGGAAAGGAGCATGTCGCAGAACCTCCTTCCCCGTTTGGGGTTGAGACGCTTCTCGTCAAAGCCGCAGTCATGTGTCCAGCCGAGCAACAGGCCGATGGTCTTCACCAGCTTGTTCATTTCATTGGGATGAACCGGAGGTAACTTACCGTCATACTTGGCAAGTATGGCTCTTACTCGCCTGTCAACGGGGATATAGACTTTCTTTTCCGTCTTCTGCTGGGTGATGAGTATGAACTCCGTGCCGCCTATTTCCGTTATCATGTCCTCGCATATCCTTGAATAGTCGGAAACACGCTGGCCGGTCAGACAGCCCACGATGAAAATGTCCCTTACGTGCTCCAGTGTCCTGATATGGGTGATGCGGCATTTGGAAAGTTGTGCCAATTTCTCGTCCTCGCTGATGTCAAGTGATTCCAGTCTCTTTCTCACAGCCTCCTTGGTGGAAAGGTCGAGGTCGAGCATTTCCTGTATCTGTTCCGGCGTGAGGTAGATGTTGTCCACCTCCTCCTTTTTCGGCACGAAGTCGGAATGACGGAAGTCATCGCATTTGGTCAGCTTGTCCTCGTAGGCCGCCTTTGCCACCGTGCGGACATCGGTCATGTACGAGTTGATGGCGTTGGGCATCAAGCCCCGTTCCTTCCAGTAACCGACAAGGCTGTTGCGTGTCTCCATCGTCATGTCATCCAGTCCGAGTTTGCGGTGTGTTTCCTTTTGGTAGTTGCGAATCTGTTTTTGGATAATGCGCAGACCTTTTATATAGGCAGGTGATACTTTTACGGTACGGCCTTTCTTGGTGCGCCGTCCGGTTTCCATGTCTTCTATATAAGAGGTAAGGAAATCCTCGAACAGCATCCTGCCTTTGGGCTTGACCTCCACAATCTGCATCATACCGTTGAGCACGTCGTGTTTCACGCTCTCGATGATGTTCTTGGCCTCCTTGGGATTGAAGCCGTCCGCCTCGAATGCCGCCTTTATTCTCGCGAGGACTTGGGCGAACTGCCCGTACTTTATCCCGATGCTTGACATCAGGGCTGACGAGGTGTATTGCAGGCTGCGGTACTTTTCCCATTCAAGCTGCTTGATGGTGAAGCCCGTCACGACCTTCATGTTCGCCTTTCCGCTGCGCACACGGGCATAGATGGAACCATAGTCCTCCTTTCCTGCCTTGGATGATTTGATGAAGATGAAATCCATACGCGATATATCCTTTGGTTACATGATGCAAAGGTACAAAATATATCCCGAAATATAGTATCAAATAGTACCAATATTTTCTAAAACCGTGAAATTTTGTGAGTATGCAAACCAAATGAAAATATCCGCAAATAACTGATATACAAAGATAAGATATAAAACGGAATTTCACTGAATATATTTAGTGAATAGTGGTGTCCAATCCCATTTACCCTAAACTATCCCCGCCCGACACAAACGGAACCGGACTAAGTAACTTGGAAAATCGATTCAATCTGTTAATGAATAAGCAAATCCGGGTGGAATCTGACGAAGAGACATTCCGGGTATATCTACCTCTAATATAGTAGTTGTTATGAAAGTACTGATTGTAGAAGACGAAACCGCTGCCTATGAAAACCTGACGGATATCCTCGCGGAGGTAGCCCCCGATATCCGGGTCATGGCCAATACAGAAAGTGTCACGCAGACTGTCGGATGGTTGCAGTCAAATCCGGCTCCGGATCTGATATTCATGGATATTCATTTATCAGACGGATCGGCCTTTGCCATTTTCGACAGAATAAAGCTGGAGACTCCTATTATATTTACAACGGCTTATGACCGATATGCCATCGAAGCTTTTAAAGTGAACAGCATAGACTATTTACTGAAACCTGTCAAGGTGGAGGATGTAGAACACGCACTGGAAAAATACAGCAAACTGACCCGACAGGACCTTTTGCAATATTTGGCACAACTGACGCAGCTGAAACCCGCACCCAAGTACAAAGACAAACTATTGATTGCACATAAAGACAAACTGCTCCCGGTGAGCATAAAAGAGATTTCTTATTTCTACGCAACCGGTAAAAACACATATGTACGCCTGAAGGACGGCAACTGTTATCCTTATTCCAAGACCTTGGAACAGATCGTCTCCTCACTCAATCCGACAGACTTTATCCGGGCTAACAAACAGTTTGTCATAGCCAGAGACAGCGTAACGGATATAACTATCTGGTTTGACAGCCGACTGCTTATCACACTCGATACCGAAGTGCCGGAACGTGTTTATGTCAGCAAAAACAAAGCATCGGAATTTAAGACGTGGCTTGTAAACGATAAATAACAAACTCAATAAAAACAAACGCAATGATACGAAAAATCAGACTAACATGTGGCATCATCTGCCTGACACTGATCACCCTGCTGTTCCTTGATTTCACCGGAACACTGCACGGTTGGTTCGGCTGGCTGGCAAAAATCCAGTTCCTTCCTGCGATACTGGCATTGAACATAGGGGTAGTAGCCTTTTTAATAATTCTGACAGCCGTATTCGGACGAATCTACTGTTCGGTGATTTGTCCGCTCGGAGTATTCCAGGATGTGGCAGCCTGGGTTGGGAAAAGACGGAAAAAGTTGCCTTACTCCTATTCTCCGGCACTCTCTTCACTACGCTACGGGGCATTGGCTATATTCATCATTACCCTGATAGCAGGAGTTAGTTTCATCGCAACTTTGTTTGCTCCGTATAGTGCTTACGGACGTATTGCAAACAACCTGTTCCAACCCATCTGGTTATGGGGAAACAACCTGTTTGCTCATCTGGCGGAACGAATCGACAGTTATGCATTTTATGACGTCGAAGTCTGGATGAAAAGTCTGCCGACATTTATCATCGCTGCAGCGACTTTCGTTATCCTGATTCTGCTGGCATGGCGAAACGGGCGTACCTACTGTAATACCATCTGCCCTGTGGGGACAGTACTGGGATTTCTTTCACGCTATTCTTTATTCCGCGTCACGATTGATACGGATAAATGTAACGGGTGCGGACTGTGTGCACGCCATTGCAAAGCGGCATGCATCAACTCCAAAGAACATACGATAGACTACAGCCGTTGTGTGGCTTGCATGGACTGCCTTGGCAAATGCAAGCAGAAAGCGCTCAGTTACCAATTACGAACAAGCAAAACAGGATCACCACAAGTGAAGCAGAATGCTCCTCTGGCCTCATCCGGCCAAGTAAATGAAGCACGCCGCAACTTCCTGACCGTAACGACAATGGTAGCCGCAACATCGGCACTCAAAGCACAGGAGAAAAAAGTAGATGGCGGACTCGCCACCATAGAAGATAAAAAAATACCCAATCGGCAGACACCCATCACACCTCCCGGTTCGTTGAGTGCGCGTAATATGTCTGCACATTGCACGGCCTGCCAACTGTGTGTATCAGCCTGCCCCAATCAGGTATTGCGTCCTTCCACGAAACTGATGAACCTGATGCAGCCCGAAATGTCGTACGAACGCGGCTATTGTCGTCCGGAGTGTAATGATTGTTCCCAGGTATGTCCGGCAGGAGCAATCCGCCCTATCACGGTGGCCGACAAGTCTTCGACTCAAATCGGGCATGCGGTCTGGGTAAAAGCGAACTGCGTACCACTGACTGACGGGGTGGAATGTGGCAATTGTGCCCGTCATTGTCCGACAGGAGCCATTCAGATGATTCTATCCATACCGGACCAAACAGACTCCCCCAAAATACCGGCAATCAATACCGAACGTTGCATCGGTTGCGGAGCATGTGAAAATCTTTGCCCGGCACGCCCGTTCAGTGCCATCTATGTAGAAGGTCACGAAAGACACCGTATCATATAACACATCCCAAAAGTAGAAACATATGGAAAAACAGAATAAGCATATAGACCGAAGAGGATTCCTCAAAATTGTGGGTATCAGCGCCGCTACAACAACTGCCGCTCTTTATGGTTGCGGCTCCGGAGATAAAGCCGGTCAGGGACGGAGTGCCTCTTCTCCTGTCCCCACAGATAAAATGACCTATCGCTCAGTAGGCGGAATCAAAGATAAAGTTTCTCTCCTGGGGTATGGCTGCATGCGCTGGCCCACAATCCCTTCACCGGAAGGGAAAGGAGACCTTATCAACCAGGAAGCCGTCAATGAACTGGTAGATTATGCTATCGCCCACGGAGTAAACTATTTCGATACATCGCCCGTATATGTACAGGGCTGGTCGGAAAAAGCAACAGGAATTGCCCTCAAAAGGCATCCGCGTGAAAAACTGTACATAGCAACCAAACTATCGAATTTTTCAAACTTCTCACGTGAAAACTCACTGGCTATGTATCACCAGTCGTTTGAGGATATGCAGGTAGAGTACTTTGATTATTATCTGCTGCACGCCATCGGTGGCGGCGGAATGAAAGTGTTCAACGAACGATATATCGATAACGGCATGCTTGACTTCCTTCTCAAAGAACGTGAAGCCGGGCGTATCCGGCACCTCGGCTGGTCATTTCATGGTGATGTCGAGGTTTTCGACCAGGTACTCGCCATGCATGATACGGTGAAATGGGATTTTGTACAAATTCAACTCAACTATATGGACTGGCGCCACGCTACAGGAAACAATGTCAATGCGGAATATCTCTACGGAGAACTGGCCAAACGAAACATTGCCGCTGTCATCATGGAACCACTGTTGGGCGGGCGCCTGTCAAATGTCCCTGAACACATCGTGGGACGACTGAAACAGCGACGTCCTGAAGACAGCATAGCATCGTGGGCTTTCCGCTTTGCCGGTTCACCGGAACTGGTACTGACTGTATTGAGTGGTATGACCTACATGGAGCACTTGCAAGATAACATCCGTACTTATTCACCACTGGTTCCTCTGACCGATGACGACAAGGAATATCTGGAAGAGACTGCGCAACTTATGATGCAATATCCTACCATCCCATGCAATGACTGCAAATATTGCATGCCCTGCCCATACGGCATCGATATTCCTGCCATCCTCGTTCATTACAACAAGTGCGTAAACGAAGGGAATATTCCGCAAAGCCGAACAAGCGAAAACTATAAAGAAGCACGGCGCGCTTTCCTGATAGGCTATGACCGCAGTGTACCCAAACTACGGCAAGCCAGCCATTGTATTGGCTGCAACCAATGCACCTCACATTGTCCGCAGTCTATCCGGATTCCGGACGAACTGCACCGTATCGATCATTTTGTAGAACAACTCAAACAGGAAACGCTATAATGGAAAAGATAATCGATCTACTCCACTCCGGAGGCTATTCCTGTGTGATCGGGAACGGAGCGGAAATACGCACCTTCACTCAACGGGGCGTAGCCGATTTATACGATCTGTTCCGGCAAGAACCCTCTTTCATGAAAGGAGCCTGCATTGCCGACAAGGTGATTGGGAAAGCTGCCGCAGGACTAATGGTTCTGGGAGGAATCCGCCGGGTATATGCAGATGTCATCAGCCAACCCGCACTTACACTCCTGCATGATGCCAATGTTGAGGTTACTTATATCCGATTGGTGCCTTTCATTGAGAATCGTGACAAAAGCGGATGGTGTCCGCTGGAAACAGCTTGCCATGAAATCAGTTCTTTAGAAGAAATATTCCGGATCATTGAAAATTTCCTCTCCAAAATGAGGATGAAGAAAAATCTGCTTGGCATCCTGTTTGCCTGTACTTTTCTAAGTACCTCTTTAGAGGCACAAGTCCGGAGAGACACGACCCACACGACACAGAATTACGAGATAGATGGGGTAGTAGTCACCGGCACACGAAATGAAACTGACATCCGCCATCTGCCTATGACTGTTTCGGTCCTGAACCGCGAAACCATAGAGAAACGTTTAGAGCCTTCTTTACTCCCCATGTTGACAGAACAGATCCCGGGGTTATTCACAACCAGCCGTGGCATCATGGGGTATGGCGTGTCGAGCGGTGCGGCAGGTGGTATCAGCCTGCGTGGCATCGGAGGCAGCCCCACTACAGGATTATTAGTATTGATTGACGGACATCCACAGTACATGGGGCTAATGGGGCATCCTATTGCCGACGCTTATCAATCGATGCTGGCTGAAAAAGTGGAAGTAGTACGTGGCCCTGCATCCGTATTTTATGGTTCGAATGCAATGGGCGGAGTAATCAACATCGTGACCCGTCAGCAGCGGGAAAACGGAGTGAAAACGGGAGCCCGGCTGGGATATGGCTCATATAATACATGGACGACCGAAGTTACCAACCAAGTAAAAAAAGGACGTTTCAGCAGTGTTATCACCGGTTCTTACAACCGGACAGACGGACATCGCCCCGATATGGAGTTTGAGCAATACGGCGGATATACAAGGCTGGGCTATGAATTGAACCGCACATGGAACATATCCGCAGATCTGAACCTGACGCATTTCAATGCCTCTAATCCGGGAACAGTCAGCACTCCGGTTTTCGATAACGATTCACGCATTACACGTGGCATGACTTCATTTGCTTTGGAGAATAAGTATGAACATACATCGGGGGCACTCAAGTTTTTTTATAATTGGGGTAAACATCACATTAATGACGGATACGGTACAGGCGAAGAACCACTGAACTACCGTTTCAACTCTAAAGACCGGATGACGGGAATTTCCTGGTACCAGAGTACTTCTTTATTTACGGGTAACCGGCTGACTGTAGGATTAGACTATATGCGGTTTGGCGGTGAAGCATGGAATCGCTTCATTACAGACCGCCATAAAGAAAATATCTCGGATAAATCGGAAAATGAAATTGCGGGATACGTTGATTTCCGTCAGGCAATCGGTAGTCATCTGACAATAGACGCAGGGATCCGTGCAGATCATCACACTGTCTCCGGAACAGAATGGATACCACAAGTCGGCTTGTCGGTACAGTTGCCACACAACGCAAGCTTGAAAGCTATGGCCAGTAAAGGATTCCGCAACCCTACAATCCGCGAACTATATATGTTCCGCCCTGCCAATCCCGATTTATTGCCGGAACGGTTATGGAATTACGAATTGTCTTATTCTCAACGACTGTTCGATCAAACGTTTTATTATGGGGTTAACCTCTTTTATATCAATGGTGACAATATGATCCAGACTATCCGCACAGACGGACGTCCGCTGAACGTAAACACCGGTAAAATAGAGAACTGGGGAGCAGAAGCCAGTATAGCGTACCACATCCATCCTACATGGAACCTGACTGCTAACTACAGCTGGCTTCATATGGAACACCCTCTGGTTGCCGCACCGGAACATAAATTATATACAGGAATTGATTACACAAAAGGCAAATGGAATTTCTCCACCGGAATACAATATGTGGCAGGACTTTATACTGTAGTGAGCCCTGAAGAAAAGAAAGAAAACTTTCTTCTATGGAATCTTCGAGGTAATTATCGTATCTGCTCCATCGCCGGCCTGTTTGTAAAAGGAGAGAATCTGCTGGCGCAACGTTATGAAATAAATGCCGGTTACCCTATGCCGAAAGCTACATTTATGGGAGGAATCAACATTAACTTTTAATTATCATATCATAATATGGAAACAACATCTATCAAGCTTTATTCATTAAATTACAACGATGCCAAAACATATCTGGCAGCGATGCTGTTTGTCGTGGGAAATATGGCATTGCCCCAACTTTTTCATCTCATCCCCCAAGGGGGTATCACCTGGTTACCGATCTATTTCTTTACTCTGATCGGAGCCTATAAATATGGGTGGAAAGTCGGATTGTTGGCAGCACTCTTTTCACCTGTCCTGAATTCATTGTTATTCGGTATGCCCCATCCGGCAGTTTTACCTGCTATCCTTTTAAAATCAGTGCTTCTGGCTGTAGCGGCCGGTTATGCCGCCCATCATTATAAGCGTATCTCCATTCCCATTCTGCTGGTTGTCGTGTTGGCCTACCAGGTGGCCGGTACTCTGGGTGAGTGGATCATGGTCAAAGATTTCCTCAGTGCCGCACAGGATTTCCGTATCGGCCTGCCGGGAATGGCTCTGCAAATATTCGGAGGATACCTGTTTATAAGCCGTTTGATTTATAAATAAACCTGGCTACAGCTACCCTGCCCATACTCCTAAAATGAAAAATGGAAGATACGGCTTTCCAAACCGTCCATCTTCCATTTTTCTGATTTATTCGGCATTCTTCTTCAACCATTCTACTCTGCGTTGGTCAGGCAGGTGCCTTACCTTGAAGTGCTCAAATCTCACTTCAAATCCATTTCCATCAGGACAAGCAGCCATCAGTCCCACCTTCACAGGTATATTATCCTGTAACCAGGCATTACGCATTAGTGTGTAAGTTTTGTCATCAAATGAATAGAAAATTTCTACCGCATCCAGTCGTCTGACAGCTTTTATCCAGATATAAGGCACGGTTTTATCCAAAGTTATCACGCTCCAGTCACTCGTTTTATGAGTAACGACTGTACTCAAATTAAATTTCCCGTCTACAAACTCAATACCTGCTTTAATATAGTTTTCATGGTCAATACGAAGCATCAGTCCGGCTTGGTCGAAGCGTACTTTATAGTCACCTGTCACTTTTACTTTCGCTTCAAACTCACCACCATAGGTAGCATAATAGAATGGTGCATCATCCACCGTAAAACCATAGTGAGAAATCCGCCAATAATCACTTTGCGGAGTGACAGACATCGATAGTACATTATCTTTTATCTCCCATTGGTCCGGTTCATTGAACCATTGCATTTTTCCCAGCGTCTGCGCAAATGTCACTTGCGCCATCAAGCCCATAAATAGGGTCAAACATACTTTTTTCATTTTACTTTTTGATTATGTTTATCTTATAATGTATATTTTACTTTATCTTTTTCCGTGATTTGCCTAATCACACGGCAAGGATTACCTGCTGCAATCACATTGCCCGGGATATCTCTATTCACCACACTGCCCGCACCTATCACTGCATTGTCACCGATTGTCACACCCGGCAGCACACAAACTTGTGCTCCTATCCAGACATTATTACCCACATGAATGGGACGGGCATACTCTAATCCCCGGTTTCTTTGTTCTGCATCCAGAGGATGCCCCGCAGTATAGAATCCACAAGAAGGAGCTATAAAAACATTATCACCGAACGTTACTTTCGCTTCGTCCAGAATGACACAGTTCATATTGGCATAAAAATTCTCTCCTATCTCAATATTATAGCCATAATCGCAATAAAAGGGTTGTTCCAACAGAAAATGCTCTTTCGTCTTGTGAAACAATCGACGAATAATGGCTTCCCGTTCAGTTATTTGCGAAGGACGTAAACGATTCAGTTCATAACATAATTCTTTGCAGGCCTGCCGTTCGGCTATCAGCTCTGTATCATAATTAGCATCATACAGCCTTCCTGTTCCCATTTTTTCTTTTTCACTTTCCATCAACAACTATGTTTTATGATTATCTTTGCAAAGGTAAGAGCTTGTATCTAAGCCTGCAATGCTTATTAATAACCATTTCCCTTCCCGATATGGACATTGTTGACAAACTGAACAAAGAGTTTCTGGCACAGCCTTTCTGCAAAGATGAACAACTGCCTGAAGAACTAAAAGAGTATAAACAAATAGCATACAACTATGCACGGATAGAAAATGCAATTGCTGTGCTTAGCGATATGCATACCAACATCAGCTACATTTATTATGGGGGAACAGCCGAAACGTTGGGTATAGCCAAACGTGGAGAAAGCCGGAATTTTGAATCAATATGGGAAAAGGAAATCTTTAAACAGATTCATCCCGATGATCTGTCAGAAAAGTATGTACAGGAACTCCGCTTCTATCACTTCCTGAAACAGATTCCTGCGAAAAAGCGTGCAGATTATTTTCTTATGAGCAAACTTCGCATGCGTAATACTTCCGGAAAATATGTTCCTGTCCTGCACAGGATGTTTTATGTATCTACCCACTCAAGCAATAGCATGTGGCTGGCCCTGTGCCTTTACAATTTATCGACTGATCCTACCATGAATTGCATGGTCATCAACTCGGCAAACGGACAGGCCATAGAACTGGAAAAACAGGACTACAGGAGCCTTTTATCCGACAGGGAAAAGGTGATATTGAAGCTGATCGATACGGGGAAAACAAGTCAGGAGATTGCCCGGACCCTATTCATAAGTAAAAATACCGTCAGCCGACACCGGCAAAATATACTGGAGAAACTCCAGGTAAAGAATTCCATAGAAGCTTGCAGAATAGCGAAAGAGCTAAAACTACTTTCCTGACCGGGCTTTCAGAAGGGTGACAGATCACTGGTCCGGGAAATCCTTATGGGCAGCTTCCCAACCAATAATAGCATTCTTGCGCATCTCTCCCCAATGATAATTTCCCGGTTCGCCGGTAGCCTTTATCACACGATGGCAAGGTATCAGAAAAGCAACCAGATTCTTCCCCACAGCAGTTCCGACAGCCCTACAAGCACCATTGTATCCGGATTTGATCGCCAAATCGGCATAAGTCGCCAGCCCTCCTGCCGGAATCTTCAATAAAGTTTCCCATACTTTTAACTGGAATTCCGTTCCTTTCAAATGCAGTTTGATTTCTTCCAGCCTGTTCCAATCCCGATCAAAGACAGACAATGCATGTTGCTGCTTCGTGTCCGGTGATAGCACATATTTAGCGTTAGGAAATATACTTCGCAAATGATCAAAAGCTCTCCTCTCTCCTTCATCGACAAAGGCCATGTGACAAACACCTTTATCGGTAGATGCTGCTATTATTTTACCAAACGGTGTATCGGCAAACGAATAATTAATATTCAATGCCAGTCCGCCGTTTTTATATTCACCGGGAGTCATTCCCTCTATGTTTATAAACAAGTCATGAAGTCGCCCTGTTCCCGAAAGTCCAAGCTCGCAGGCTGTATCAAAAAGTGTCGCATGGGTTTCTTTCAATATCTTTTTTGCATACTCAATATTCAGATATTGCAAGAAACGCTTCGGAGTTGTTCCCGCCCACTCGCTAAACATCCTTTGGAAATGGAAGGGGCTCATATTGATATGTTCTGCGATCTCCTCCAATTTAGGCTGCGTACGATAGTTCTTTTTAATAAAGCGGATAGCATCTGCAATCCGATTATAATTCAGTTCCTGCTGTGACTTCATCTATATTCAAAAAAACACTTTGTCAGAAAGTTCAAGTTCAAGTAATATCTTCTTTGCAGGAATTCCACCACCATACCCTACTAATTTACGGTCACTGCCAATCACGCGATGACAAGGAACAAGTATTGAAATGGGATTCGCCCCATTGGCGGCAGCCACAGCGCGAATAGCTTTGGGATTGCCTAATTTCCGCGATAAATCGCCATAAGATAATGTCATCCCATACGGGATATTCAACAACTCTTTCCAAACAGTCTTCTGAAAATCGGTACCGACAAAGAACAACGGAATATCAAAAGCCGTTCTTTTCCTGCCAAAATATTCATCCAACTGAATTATTGTTCGTACAATTACTTCGGATAAACTCTTTTCATAATCGGCATGTAACAGTTTCTGCATTCTCCGGTCAATTAATGCCCGCCTTCCTTCCCTGTTCCAATCGCACATGCAAAGTTTTCCTTGGTAAGAGCCTAATATCAGCTCCCCGCATGGTGATTGGTAGTATTGTATCTGAATAACGTTTTTCATATTTCTCTCTTCGTTGGAAAATTAATAGCTTTTTGTTTCTTTGATTTATCTGTCATTATCCGAAGCACAAGGAACACAGACACATTCACTCTGTTCGAGTACGTAGCAAATGTACGAAGTTTCCAAATGAAAAATAACCCGAAACTTGCTAAAATCAGTTTCCGAATGAGTTATTTATATAATAAAACCAGTTAGAGCAGAATTAATTGCATGAACGCTTCAACCGAACCATTAAAAGAACCTATTTAATAATTCTTCACCGGCTCTTCATGGAATGTACAGAGGCAACAAATACTAAAAAGGCTGTTTAAAAACTAATTGTTTAATAGAATATAGCTCTTTCTAAAAAGATAAAGCAATAAAAGAAAACTTACTTCTTTCAACAGTTAAAATTCATCTCAGGTGCAAAGATGTGTATCTTAGCGCCCGAGATGCACATCCTGGCCGCCAAGATTTATATCTTGCCCGCCAAGATGAAGAAAAAGAAGTGCAAGAACAACATATTGACCGTAAACACTATTTTAATGAGCAAGCGTAAACCTGTAGAAACTATTACATTCCATATATAAAAAGCAAGATAGGATATCTCCCCGATAAAGTGTTGGAAGTAGGATGTGGCGAAGGACATCAACAGATTGCAAAAGGAAAAATTATCTCACATCTGCCTTTTATACATCTCCTTCCTCGTTTCTTGTACAGATGGCTACTAAAACTATGCGGTGAAAAAGATGATACGATAAAAGAACTACTAAATATCAAACAGGCAAAATGTAGCGTTGAAATATTCAGAAATGTCGCAAAACAAGCCGGATACCAGATTATGAATGAACAACTATATCTTTTCAATCCTCACTATGAAGTCAAATTTGGCTTTCCGCCAAGAAAACTAAGCAAAGGAATCTCTATGATTCCATATGTAAGAGATTTCTTCAGCACAAGTTGTTTTATATGATCATAGAAAATGATTAAATGTTTCAGTAGAAAAATAGAAAACCCTTGTAAACTTTGTATTTACAAGGGTTTATCTTCATCTTTCGTACCCCTAAGTGTTCTTTTCTCGAACCAATTTTTGCATGATTTAGATTTGATTTGGGAACTACGAGAGTTCATACCGTTATAAAAGCCAACCTTTTATATTGAGGTTACATTACTTCAAATTAACTATTTCTCAGCTAAAAAGATAAAATATTTAATGGAATTAAACAAGTGCAGTAAATAATATGTTAATTTGTAAATGAGTTAAGAATCACCTCTTATATATTTGATAATCAAGATATAATACCGTAACTCGGTTCTTAAAATATCCTATTTTAGTAGGTGTAATTAGAACAAACAAACGGGTCTGTATCCAAATTTCCTGGTCCAGATATTTTTTTCTATAGAATCAACCTACTATTCTTTACATTCTTACTTCATTTTACTATTTATCTAATATAAAATCAATTAATATGAACAATATAGGAAAGAGGACGTATCGCAATCTTGGAGACGATACCAAAGCAAAAATCAGTCAATCATTAAGAGGCAGAAGCAAGTCAGCTTTGCATATCCAAGCAATATCACAAGGGATGACTAATTACTGGAAGACTATACCAATCAAACCAGATGATACCTCAAGTGATAAAACAGAAAAAGAGGGGCAATAATCCCCTCTCTTTTCATAATCCTTTGATTACTTCATTATCAAAGGGGGAAATTGTAGCCTACAGAGTACATTTCCCACAAGAATAAAAGAATAACTTTAATTTTTTAATGACATCGCAATATGAAACGAAACGATTAATCACTTTTGATAGAATTAAAATTAAATCCAACTATAAATATCTTCTCAATACTAAAGTGAAGTTTAATGAAATGTTTCATTCACGTAGTGGAGAGAAAATAGGTATATTTTATAGTTCAAAAGATGATATAAATATACCTTATAACCTCTATATAGCTGTCAGCTATATAAAACAAACCTTAACTCTTGAATTTTCCAGTAAGATTTTGAAAGAAAAATATCCAGACTTAATTTCAAGAGATACAATTAAAGAATGTCTAACCAATATAAACCAACTAAATATTTGTGAGATTGACGTAGATAGTATCTTATCAAATGGAGCAATTACATCAGTAGATGTAACTTATGACGCAAACCTTATTCTAAGTGACAATCTTTTGGACGCTCTTAATTCGCAAGTAAACAACTATAGACGCTTCAAGTGGGCACATTACGATAAAGAGGGCATTATGTTTACTAAAGATGTGAAATCCAAAGATTGTACGGAGACAATCACCTTATATAATAAAGAAAAAGAAATATGTACCAGCCACAATAAAGACTTTTTAAATAGCCTATCACAACCACAATCAGTAATAGACTATTTCAAAGAGAAAACCAGATTTGAAATTACATTAGACACGCCTAAAAAGATAATGAAGTATCTGAATTTAACTGATACCAAAATATTCAGTGTCCTAAACTCTGACACAAACCCTATTCTTACTCTATTTGACAAGGTTTTTGGCAACTCCACAGCCAATATACCAAACACTATTTTTGACGATTACGAAAATTGGGCGATGAAAATCATTCTTGAAAGGTACAATGGTGACTTAAAACTACTGGAGCAAGATGTTAGGAGCAAATTCAACTCACGTAGTGGTGCAAGTAAACGAATGAAAAAGTTTGAAACGGTTTATCATGCAATGACATCAGCCTCAACCAGCGAAAACTCTATTGAAAAGATACGTAATCTGTTACTTTGATGAGGCTTAAATTCGTTTATATTTACTATTTTTGCAAAAAAAACAATGAGTTTACCAATCCATAAAGCGGTCAGAAGTTCACAAGACCGCCAGCAAGATGATTTGTACGCGACATCACCAGCAGCCGTAGAAGCTCTATTGGAAAGAGAAAAGTTCCATAATGTAATACTTGAGCCTTGTTGCGGTCTCGGTCATATCTCACGTACATTGAAAGAACATAAATATCATGTAATCTCAAGCGATAAGAATTTTTATGGTTTTGGCACGGAAGGCATAGATTTTCTAGCTAACGATGATTTTTTCTCTGATTTGAAGGAAAATGTAGATATAGTAACCAATCCTCCTTATCATTTGGCAGTACCAATTGTCGAAAAAGCGTTAACTTTAGCCAAACATAAGGTAGCAATGCTATTCCCTTTCTGGTATTTAATCAGATTCTACTGGTATCCTCCTTGCCGCATATACCTCTTCACTCGCAAAATAGACATTGCTAAGGATGGTGATTTTGAAATATACAAAGGGAAAAACATGAAAGATTATGCTTGGTTTATTTTTGAAAAAGGCTTTAAATCTGAGACTGTCGTGCATTATATTATAAACAACAAAAAAGTTACACCTATAGTAAAGCGATTAGAAGAAAAATATTCTTGTAACGAGATTTTTTGGAATAGCTCTAAAGACAAAATGAAACAATATGCGATTCAACTTCATCACGAAGGAATAAGCAAAAGAGCTATTGCCAGAAAATTAGGTGTCACAGAAGGAACTATTAGAAACTGGCTAAAATAGTGCGTAATTTACGCACTAACTGAACATCTTGTATCAAAATAAAAAGTGTATCAATTTAATCTTATAAAAGACCGATTGATACACTTTTTTATGTATTAGTTTAATCTAAAAGATTATTTCAGTACATTTTTTTTATTCTACGATTATTCTGTATGGAATGGCTAAACTTCCAGTAAGTATCACCTTGTCTACAGATGTATCATCGTCATCGGTAGAATTATAAGTAAGATTTTCAAAAACTAAAGTAAGTATATGTTTTATCTTATCATGTTCGCTAACTTTAACATTACCAGATAAATAGTCAACTTCGCCAACAACATATCCGTCACCGTGTTTGTAGGTTAGTAATAAACCTAGTCTATCAGTTATATCTTCACCTACATTGATGGTTAAAGTCTGATTCTTTATATCATTATCAGTCTTACCTATATGTGCTTGAATATATACTCCATCATCTTTTACAATAACGCCTGCATCGTTCACCCAGAAATCAAATCCGTCACGGCTATCCCATTCTCCATCAATATTGCTATAGATTTTTATTGGAGTTCCATTCATCTGTAGAGTTGAAACAACACTTGAATTGTCATCGTCATCTTTAGAACATGATACAAAAGCACATACTGCAAATAGCAGGAATAATATCTTTCTCATTTTAATCAAAATTTATATGCTACTCCCAAGCCAAATACAGCTTGATTAAAATCACTTATTAACTGATATTTTAGTTCAAAGTTGATGGACAAATTAGAATTGATGGAATATTCTGCACCAGCACCTAGATTAACACCAAATTTACCAGTGTTTGAATCGCCTATTGATTCTTCACCTTCATATTCGCTCATTGCTTCATCATCAAAACCATAGCTAATATCAAATCCGTCCAGTTTCCAATTAGTATATGTTAATCCAACTAATGGGTAAACTTTAAACTTCTCAGCTATAGGGAAAAGATAATGGGCATTTACATTAATATCCCACATACTTAAGAAGTCTTTTTTTAAGAAATAGTCAAAAGAAGCCTCAGTACGGATAGCATCAGTGATACCATACTGAAACTTAGCACCGATACCGAGATTACTAATTTCTGTACCATAACCCAGATTAATACCTACTGCCTTTTCACCTTTTTGAGCAAAAGCAGAACTCATCCCAAGAGCTATAAAGCTCATTAATACAAATAGTTTTTTCATTTTATATAGATTATAATTAATAAAAATGTAGTTATCATATATGATAACCAGGCTGCAAAGATAAGCCCTTTTCTTTGTTATCACAAATGATAACTTAAAAAAATGAATGAACAACAACTTTTCATTAAAATAGGAGATAAGATTAAGGAAATAAGGCTTGAAAAAGGAATAAGCCAACAAGATTTGGCAGCTAAATGTAATTTTGAAAAGGCTAATATGTCGCGGATTGAAGCTGGGCGCACCAATCTGACGATAAAAAATGCATATAAAATTAGTCTTGCTTTAGAAGTTAAATTAAAAGACCTGTTAGATGTAGAATGACTATTTTACTTTTTAGGCATCGTTATCAAAACTCCTTTTCTTATACTGCATTTTGAATTTTGATATGGCTTTTCTTCTTTCAATCCATAATTTCTTAATGTTCCTAACGCAATACCCAACTCTTTTGGACTGAATTTCGTATAAATTGCAGATAGTGAGCCAAAATAATAATGTTGTCCGTCATATTCAACATGAACAACTGTTCTTTCTTGTTTATTATCCATATTATTTAATATTTAGCCACAAAGGAATGATAAATATTTAATATCTACCATATTTCTAGCCTTATTTAACGTTGTAAATGATTTATATTAAATATACAACACTATCTTTGCATCATAATTAAATAACGCCATGAAAAAAGTAGTTATCTTCGCAAGAGTTTCCAGTACTAACGGAACACAAGACTATGAACGCCAAATTAATGATTTGCAAACATTAGCCTCAACAAACAGCTGGACGGTTGAGGCTGTATTTGCAGAGAAAGTATCTGGAGCAAAAAAGAACACAGAACGCACAGAGCTGATGAGTATGATTGACTACATTAACTCCCACAACATAGACAAAGTAATAGTAACCGAACTATCTAGACTTGGACGCGACACCTTACAAGTGCTACAAGCTATAGAAATACTCAATCAAAACAAAGTATCAGTATTTATCCAAAACTATAATATTGAAACGCTTACTCCAGAGGGAGAAATCAATCCTATGAGCCAGTTTCTTATCACTATCCTTGCCGAAGTAGCACGAATGGAACGCAAGACTATTAGAGAACGTGTTGCAAGTGGTTACCAGAACTTCCGTAACAATGGCGGTAAGGTAGGACGAAGAATCGGATATACGAAAAGTGATGAGGCTATGAGGGAAGAGTATGCAGAGGAATTAAGACTACTGAAAAGAGGGTATTCACTCCGAAATACCTCAAAACTGACGGGAACAAGTATCAATACTTTGCGAAAATTAACCAAATTAACATAATTTACATATTAAAAGTGGCAATTTTGTCTACAAGTTGTATATTTGCATTGTTGGCATATCAATTCACTATAAGAAATATATTTTACATTAAATAACATATATGGGGCAAGAAACACATTCATGCTTAAGCACTTCCTTGCCTTGTGATTTGATTGAATGTGTAAGAATAAGTTGTTCTATAGACAACATAATAATGTACTATTAATAAATGATTACATTGGAAAGATGTAAAGAAATACTCAATAAAGGAAAAAGAACGTACGATAATGAAAAAATAAAATTGATAAGAGAGTATCTATATCTATTAGCAGAATTACAGATAGAGAATGAAAAAATAATACTAACCCAGAAACAAGAATTATGAACGTAATAATATATTGCAGAGTAAGTTCAGATGAACAAACATTAGGAGCCAGTTTAGATGTACAAGAAGAACGCTTGCGGAAGTATTGTAACCAAATGGGATATAACATCATTGATAATATCCCATACAGAGAGGACGAGAGTGCTAAAACATTTGAGAAACGTCCTGTTATACAAGGAATAATGAACTATATACGTAAGAACAAAGGTAAAGTGAATAAGTTACTATTCTTGCGGTGGGATAGATATTCACGAGATATTATCAGTGCCAGTGAAAACCTAAAAGAATTAATCAAATTGGGAGTTGAACCAAATGCAATCGAAGCACCTTTAGACTTCAATTCTGACACCTGGCCCCTTCTATTGGGAGTACACATAGGTTCGGCACAATGCGACAACATCAAGAGGTCAAAAGCTACAATGGACGGCATTCATGGAACATTGGCAAAAGGAAAATGTGCTAATAAAGCACCAAGAGGATATAAGAATGTACGTATTAGCAAACATGAAACCCATGTAGAAATAGATACCAATACAAAACCATTTATACAAGCCATGTTTAAAGAAGTGGCTAAAGGCATTGAAACACCTTGTTATATCCGCAGGAAGTTTGCAAGAAAAGGATATAATATACCCGAAAGTTCATTTCTTGAAATGCTACGCAACAAATTTTATATTGGTAAAATTCGTGTGCCAGCATACAAAGGAGAACCCGAATATTATGTAAACGGTGAGCATGAAGCAATTATAGATAAAGAAACATTCTATAAAGTTCAAGAAATATTAGACGGCAAAAGAAAGAAAGCACCTAAACTATCCAAAGCCATAAATCCTGACTTATTTTTGCGGAAATTTTTAATCTGCCCCGTATGTGGTTGCGCCTTGACTGGTGCAACAAGTTCGGGCAATGGTGGCAAATACACCTACTATTTTTGCAACCGCAACCAAAAACATATAAGAATGAGGGCAGAGGATGTAAATGAACAATTCGCTCAATACACAGCCCAATTAAAGCCTAATAAAACGGTATTGGACTTGTATAACGAAATTCTAAAGGATTTGCAAAGTGAACGCAAAGGAGAAAGCAAAAAAGAAGCAGCAGCACTACAAAATGAACTTTCTACTATCCAAAAACGCATTAACAGCATTGAAGATAAATATCTGGACGGGGATTTAACCAAAGAACAATATAACAGAATGTTGGAGAGATATACCAAAGAAGCCTCAACCATGCAACAACAGATTGAAATGCGCGAGAACCCTAACCGTAGTAATATCGAACCAAAACTAAACTACTCTATCAATCTGATAAACAATATAGATAGCTATATAAGAAATGCGTCTGTAGGGGTAAAAATTAAGCTGATAAGTTCGATGTTTCCCGAAAAAATCGAATTTGACGGAAAAACATATCGAACCAATTCTTATAACAAAGTGCTTGATTTAATCTATCAGCAAACCAACGAGTTACGAGGGGTAGAAAAGAAAAACGGAGAGAGTTTTTCAACTTTCTCCGCTTCAGTACCCAGACCCGGGGTCGAACCGGGATGGAAGTGAATCCACTGGTGTTTGAGAC
>ENA-ORME01000240-ORME01000240.1-human-gut-metagenome-genome-assembly--contig:-NODE-240-length-23442-cov-4.170394_pt1 | contig 23442 bp, 18 predicted proteins | sample MGYA00242097_ERZ508983 | MGnify/ENA primary metagenome ERZ508983 (study PRJEB26280, sample SAMEA2531408) | human gut metagenome | biome: human gut; feature: human-associated habitat; material: faeces...
ATGGCTAAATACTGGCTGGAGCATCTTCCGGCCGGTGGTAAATAGTTAATCCACGATTCAATGAAACAATTTTTATTGCGATTAGTGATCTTGGCAGGAATCAGTTTCCTGCCAACGGTGTCCAACGCCCAATTAAGGGAAAAGGCCGAAGAACTATTGTCTACGACATTAGGCAATGATCCGGAGGAACCAGTTACCCCAACCGATACGCTTTCGCTCGATGAGCAACATCGGCAGGATTCCATCAAGATGCAGGAGCTAGCCCTCCAGTTGCAAGAGATGAAACTAAACGAGATCTTACTGAAAGACGAGCTGGAAAACACGAAAAACAGCAACGCTACCGCCGACTCCCTAAAAAGGGCCGAGCAACGAAACCGTATCGATTCCCTTCGGGCACTGACTCCCGGCGTACCTGTAGTCGTAGAGGGGGATACCTTATTTCACCTTTACGCCAAGCGCGGAGGTCGCACTCCGGTTGACCGGGCTGAGGACATCCTCAATATCATGGTAAAGATCGGGACCTCGCATTCCTTGAAGAAGGATTCCATCTATATCTATGACAGCGAATACGTAACGGATATCATGTACGGAGATAAGGTTATCCTAAGTATCACCGATCAAGATGCCCTATGGCAAAATCTCAGTCGTATAGCCCTCGCAGAACAATATCAACCGATTATCCAAAACAAGATACAAGAGCTAAGGGAGCAACATAGTATCTTGCAGATAGCGAAACGGGTATTATTGTTCATCCTCGTAATTATCATCCAATATTTCCTGTTTAAGCTGACCAACTATCTGTTTAAGAAACTACGCAGGAAAATTATCTGGTTAAAGCAGAACCGACTCAGATCTATTACCATCCGGGATTATGAATTTCTCAACACACATCGCCAAGGACGCGTATTGATGTTTTTCACCAACGTAATACGATGGATCGTGTTACTAATCCAATTAACCATCAGTGTACCGATCCTTTTCGCTATCTTCCCGCAAACAGAAGATCTAGCCTTGAAGATATTCTCCTACTTGTTGGAGCCGGTAAAGATGATCTTTAAATCGGTAGCTTCCTATATTCCGAACTTGTTTATCATCTTGGTGATCTATTACTGTATCAAATACATCGTAAAAGGAATCCAATACATAGCCAACGAGATAGAGAGCGAGAACCTGAAAATATCAGGTTTTTACCCGGATTGGGCGCAACCGACGTTTAATATCATCCGTTTCCTGCTATACGCCTTTATGATCGCCATGATCTATCCTTATCTGCCGGGATCGGACTCGGGGGTATTTCAAGGCATATCCGTATTTGTCGGTTTGATCATATCGTTGGGTTCCAGTACGGTGATCGGAAATATCATCGCAGGGCTGGTCATTACTTATATGAGGCCCTTTAAATTGGGTGACCGTATCCAACTAAACGAGACGACTGGCAACGTGATCGAGAAGACTCCGTTTGTCACCCGTTTACGTACCCCTAAGAATGAGGTAGTGACCATCCCGAACTCCTTTATCATGTCCTCCCATACAACAAATTATAGCGTATCCGCACGGCAATACGGATTAATCATCCACAGCACGGTTACGATCGGCTACGACGTACCTTGGCGGCAAGTTCATCAATTATTGATCAATGCCGCCCGCCAGACCACCGGGGTATTGCCAGAGCCGAAGCCTTTCGTATTGGAGACCGAACTAAGCGATTACTATCCCTGTTATCAAATCAACGCTTATATAAAGGACGCCGATAAACTCGGGGATATCTATTCCGACCTGCATCAAAACATACAGGACGTATTCAATGAGGCTGGCGTAGAGATCATGTCACCGCACTATTTCGCCGGACGAGACGGAAGCGCTTCCACGATCCCGGCCTCTCCCTATCTGGATGACAGGGTAGAGCCTTCAAAGAAATAAATATTTCACGGTAAATAGTTAAAAATGATCCCTCACGAAACAAATCGTGGGGGATTTTATGTTATATGTCCAAACGTCACTAATAAAATAAATAATGGTAATGAAAAAGTATTTTATCGCAGTAGCGGCTATGGCATTTTTGGCCGCATGTAGCGGGAAACAAGCCCAAAAGGATGTACCCGTAGAAGTAGAGGAAGAAGAATTCGCCATAATGTCGGCGGCTCCGGACGCTCCGTCTCTGCCACTGATCCATTCTGTTAAGGCGACTCAACCGGCAAAACCCGTGAATATGAGAGATTCCTTGAAGGCTGATCCTAAAAAGGGACCGGTTATCCAAAAAAAGTATAAGGGAACCCTGACTTCTCCGGATAGCGTGAATGTAGATTATGACTTAACCTTGTATTATCAACAAGATAACGCAGACGAGGAAGGCGTATTCGAGTTGGATGCTCTTTATACCGTACCGGAAGCAGTAGCCTCAAGCACCGGAGCGGCGAAGAAAGCTCCTCAGAAAGCCATTACAACCGGTAAACAAAAAGTAAAGCACGGAGCTCCCGATGACGTTAGCGCAGTAATCTACGAGTTGATTCCTAGTGATGGCGAACCCGTCATTTATTTCCTAGTAGAAGGGGATAACTTGACCTTGATGAACGACGCGTTGCAAAAAGCGGCGGCAGATCTTAACTACACACTAAAACTTGTTCAATAATATAGGCAGCACATCTTTGTATATATAGATCACCCCGATAGTCTTACCGGATCGCCGGAAGCTATCGGGGTTTAGTTTTTATTTAAACCATCCTTAGCGGACCGATTATTTGATACCTAACTTGGCTTTGATCGCTTTAGGCAGGGCATCTTTATGAACCACGATATTCATGGTCTTATAACGGACAAATGCTTTGGAAGCATACCAAATACCGTTATACTTGTTGTTGGTTCCCCACGAGTTCTTCACCATATAATACTCGTTACCTTCTTGATCTTTGGCGATACCGTAAATCTGCATACCATGGTCGTCGGTCGTCTCATAATTATCATAAGCCAACTGGCGCTCTGCTTGCGTACACCATTTCTGAGGTTGCGGTTTTGTGTTCAGCTTCTTTTCCTCCGGTTTCAATTTCAACCAATGAGCCATATCGGAACCGCTCAACTCCTGTACCTTCTCATCATCAGGCATAACGGCCACTCCGTCACGAGTAAAACCAGATTCGCTCACGTCGGAACCCCAAGCGATCGTATACCCCGTATTAATCGCGTTATCAAAGACCTCCATAAACTCATCCAGCGGCAAGTTATACGACATACCGTGACGCCAGTTATCCTGAATCTCTAGCGGGAACTGGGTATAGAACGGATGATGCGTATAAGAAGTCAATGAGACATAATCCGAAGCCTTCAAACCTGTAGACTCGAAGAAAGATTTCGGTGTATATTCCTTCCCTTTATACGTGAATTTCTCAGGAGGAACCCCCAAGTAGATCTGATGTACGGCAGCGACCGCCTGCTTCCATAACATGGCGTTATTCTCATCAGACTGCAATTTGCGTAACTTTCCTTTGGCGATAGCGGCCACCATAGCGTCGGTCAAGGCGGAAAGCTCGGTATGGTTACTCAACGTATCGGAATACATCACGCCCGGGCGCATCTCCTCTTCCGGAACCAAGCCGAATGTTTCCATTCCATAAAGCGCATCATAGAAAGATCCACCTTGCGAGAACGAAACATCCCCATGCGTACGCACAGCAGCGTCGGCACGATCCAGATAGGTGTTATATACCGTAAACATCTCGGATAAGTCATACTCGCCCTTTCCCATACGAAGCAACTCCGACTCCAAGAAAGAGTACGAGGAGTAGCACCAGCACGTACCCGCACGATTTTGGTTCTTAACAGATGTAATGGGGTTCTCTTTCACGGTCGTGAACACGAATCCCTCCTCACTCTCCTTCTTCTCCGTGTCTTGCGCTTGGATCGTAGCGGACATAGCCAGAGCGAATAGCATGCTTGAAACTAGAATTGTCTTTTTCATGTAATTTTATATATTTATATTAGTATTAAGTCCGTATCGACCGCAAATGTAAGTTTTTTATCCGTAGCTAACTCTACAAAGTCGTACGTATTTGAGATATTTTATCTAAGTTTGCCTCTTCAGAAAACATAATATATAACTAATTATCTGCAAAATGAGAATATCTATTATCGGTTCGGGTAATATCGGTGGAGCGATCGCCCGAGGTTTAGCGAAAGGAACCATGTTCAAAGCCTCTGATATCACTTGTACCGCCCAATCGGACGAGACCTTGGAGAAGATGAGAAAGATCGATCCGGACTTTATCTTGACCCATGATAACGTGGAAGCGGCACGAAACGCTGATATCATCATCATCGCCGTTAAACCTTGGCGTGTGGAAATGATTATAGATGAGATTAAGTCGGTGCTCGACTTCGAGAGACAAATGATCGTATCCGTAGCGGCTGGCGTGACTTTCGACCTGTTGAATACTTATTTGACCAAGAATACGGACTTCGATTGTCTGGCTACTCCCACCATCTTCCGGATCATGCCCAATACGGCTATCGAGGTGATGAGCAGCATGACTTTCGTCTCCGCCCGCAATGCCTCCAAGGAGCAGACGGACCTAATCATCCGGATTTTCAACGAGCTGGGTAACGCCATGCTGGTAGAAGAGCGGTTGATGGCCGCAGGAACGGCATTGGCCTCCAGTGGCATCGCTTTCGCCTTGCGTTATATCCGTGCGGCGATAGAAGGCGGCGTGGAATTGGGTTTCTATCCGAAACAGGCGCAAGAGATCGTGGCGCATACCGTGAAAGGTGCCGTTGATTTATTGATCGAGAATAAAAGTAACCCGGAGATGGAAATCGATAAGGTAACGACTCCGGGCGGAATCACGATCAAGGGTCTAAATGAGATGGAACTTTCCGGTTTTACCTCTTCCGTGATCCGGGGACTGAAGGCCAGTAAATAAAAATAGGCAGACAAAGTAGTTTGCCAGCACCAATACGCCCCGAAATATGCTGACAAACTACTTTACCTGCCCTCGGCGGGTTTATGTTCTTTCCGCCTAGCCATTTCCATCTCCAACATCCGGAGTTCCCGGCTGGTCTGCCCCGCAACAGAAGTATTCTCTTCCGCACGCCGGATCAAATACGGCAGTACATCCCTTACCGAGGCGTACGGTACGTATTTGGTTACGTTATATCCCGCATGGGCTAAATTGAAGGAAATATTATCGCTCATTCCCAATAGCTGCGCAAAGAAAACACGGGAGTCATCGCGGGCGATCCCCTTCTCGTCCATCAATTTCGCCAACTTATAATTACTCTCCTCATTATGAGTTCCCATAAACATCTCAAAACGATCTAAATGATCCATGGTGAAACGGACCGCCGCATCATAATTCTCGTCCGTGGCCTGCTTATCTTTACAAATCGGATCGGGATAATCCAACGCCGCCGCACGGGCACGCTCCGCTTCCATATAAGCCCCGCGCACGAATTTCACGCCCGCAATATAACCTTTCGCCACGGCGTCATCGTAGATACGACGCAGATAAGGCATCCGGTCATGACGATACATTTGCAAGGTAGCGAATACGATCGCACGTTTCTTGTTGAACTTACGCATCGCCTCATCGGTAAGCGCATCGATGGCATCTTGGAAACAATAATCCTCCGCATCCACTAAAATACGTACGTCGTTATCGTAAGCCCGTTGGCAAAGCGCCATAAAACGCTCGCGGAACTCGCGGAAATGCCGGACATCGTCTATCGTAAGCTCTTCCCGTTTCTCGGAAGCTTTGGCCAGTAACTCATCGGTCGTGATCGTGGATGGTTTGAATACGGCATAGGCCAGATTCGTATTTCCTTTCGCAAAATCTATCGAGCGCAAGGTTTCCTCGAAAGTCGCCTGTATGCCCTCCGGGGTCTGCTCGCTCTCCGCCGAATAATCGAGCGTCGATTTCACGTTGTATTTCATCAAGTGGTTGATGGCAGCGGAACAGTCTTGTAAAGTTTCTCCCCCAACGAACTGTTTATATAAGGTAGGCTTCACCGCCCAAGCCAGCGGGAAATGTATTTTCAAGGCTATACTCGTGGCTACTTTAGCGCATTTTACCAACCAAGGATATTTTATCGTATTAAAAAGCCAGTAAGCATTTTGTAGTTCTCCCCGCGACTTCGACGAGAAAGCGATCTCGGTATTGTTAAAGTCTAACATATTGTATGTAGATAAAGGTAACGTCATAGCGTAGAGACGGGGCACGCCCCGTCTCCCCCACAATCAGTTGGTATTTCTTAATTATGACAATTATTTCTCACCTAAGAACGGATACCCGTAGCTCGTCGGAGGAACCAAACATTCCTTGATACAACGAGGATTCGTCCAACGAATCAAGTTCAGCGGGCCACCGGCCTTGTCATTCGTTCCGGACGCACGGGAACCGCCGAACGGTTGCTGGGCGATCACGGCGCCGGTCGGTTTATCATTGATATAGAAATTACCGGCAGAATAGCGCAAGGTATTGAATGCCTTATCGATCGCATAGCGATCACGGGCGAAAATAGAACCCGTCAATCCGTACGGAGAAGTTCGATCACAAAGTTCCAAAGTCTCCTCATATTTAGCGTCGTCATATACGTAGATCGTAATCACCGGCCCGAAGATTTCCTCTACCATGCTCTTGAACATCGGGTCCGTGGTCTGGATAACCGTTGGCTCCACGAAATAACCAACCGATTTGTCCCCGTTACCACCAAAAAGAACCTCCGCGTCCGGAGACTGTTTCGCATAATCGATATAACTCATGATGTTATCGAACGAAGCCTCATCGATCACGGCATTGACAAAGTTCGTGAAATCCTGCACGTCACCCATCTTGATCTCTTTCAGCATATCGCCCACGTAATCTTTCACCTCTTTCCAGAGAGAAGCCGGGATATAGGCCCGAGAACCCGCCGAGCACTTCTGCCCTTGATACTCGAACGCACCGCGTACGATAGCGGTAGCCACATCCAACGCCGGAGCGGAAGGATGAGCGAAGATAAAGTTCTTGCCACCTGTCTCGCCTACGATTTTTGGATAAGATTTATAATGCCCCAAGTTCTCTCCGATCTGACGCCATAAGGTATTGAACGTAGAGGTAGAGCCTGTAAAATGGAATCCTGCCAAATCACGGCTACCCGTAATCACCTTACCGATCACGCTACCCTGTCCCGGGATGAAATTCACTACGCCATCGGGCAAACCGGCCTCTTGGAAAACCTTCATCAAGAAATAGTTCGAATGGATCGCCGTAGTAGACGGTTTCCATACCGCCACGTTACCCATCATAGCCGGAGCCATATTCAGGTTGGAAGCGATCGACGTAAAGTTAAACGGCGTGAGCGAGAACACGAAACCTTCCAAGGCTCGGTATTCCATACGATTCAATATACCCGTCTCGGAATAGGGTTGATCGGCATATACTTGACTAGCGTAGAAGGTACTGAAACGCAAGAAATCGATCAATTCGCAGGGAGCGTCGATCTCCGCTTGGAACGGATTCTTGCTCTGTCCCAACATAACCGAAGCGTTCAGGATATAACGATATTTCGTAGCCAACAACTCAGCTACACGAAGCATAATAGACGCACGTTCCACCCATGGAAGTTCTGACCATTCCTTATGCGCTTTCATGGCGGCGTCGATAGCCATTTGTACTTCTTTCTCGCCCGCCTTATGATAAGTAGCCAATACATGATGATGATCATGAGGCATAACGACCTTACCGGTATTACCCGTACGGATTTCTTTTCCGCCAATTACCAGAGGAATATCCCATTCCTCGGAACTTATCTGCGCTAACGCTTTCTTTAAGGATGCTTTTTCACTTGATCCGGGAGCATACGCTTTTACCGGCTCATTAATGGGTTTAGGAAATCTAAAAATAGCATTATCCATAATACTTCAGATTTTTTAAATGGTTATTCAATGAAACTTTCTGCTGTAAACGTAGCAAATTTATTTTAAAACAGTGGCGTATAAACGTTAATATATATCAACCAAAGATAAGCTCATTTCACGGTCTATACAATGATCTAAAAGGCCTCTCCCGAAAACAATCCGCGAAAGTTGTTTGTTACATTAACATATTAATCATCTTAAAGGAATAAAATTATGGCAATTAAAAGAGTTTGGATTGAGGAGGATTGCATCGCTTGCGGTACATGCGAGGGCATTTGCCCGGAAGTATTCACTGTTACAGATCGTTCACGTGTAAACGAAGGAGTTAATTTCGATGATTTCGAGGCGGGTATTAAAGAGGCTGCCGAAAGCTGTCCGGTCGAGGTTATCAAATACGAATAGACAAAAACACATTAACCCTTACTTTTCCTTCCTAGATAAAATCACAGAATCATTGCGCAATCTATAATAACACGTTACCTTTGCGGAGGTAAGGTTAATAACATTAACTTCTTACGGGAATAGAAAGAATCAAAATAAGAAATAAGAAGTAAAATGAGAAAATTAGTATTACTGAGTTTTGTTATTGTCGTCTCTTTGCAATTTTGCGGGGCGCAATCATTAGATAAAATGCAATGGTTCAACGAGCCGGAGCAATGGGAGATTAAAGATAAGTCTCTTTCCATGCAGGTCACTCCCCAAAGCGACTATTGGAGGATTTCCCATTACGGGTTTACGGTAGATGACGCTCCTTTTTATTATGCTACTTATGGGGGTGAATTTGAAGTGAAAGTCAAGATAACCGGCGATTACAAGCAGCGTTTTGACCAAGCCGGCTTGATGCTTCGTATCAATCATGAAAATTATATAAAAGCCGGCATAGAATTCGTGGATGGTAAATATAACCTAAGTGCGGTCGTTACGCATAAGACCTCCGACTGGAGTGTTATCACCTTAGACAAAGCAATCCCCTATGTATGGATAAAAGCTGTCCGGAGATTGGACGCCGTGGAGATCTTCTACTCATTCGATGATAAGGAATACACCCTTATGCGTAACGCTTGGCTACAAGACAATATCCCCGTACAAGTCGGGTTTATGGCCGCTTGTCCCGACGGGAAAGGATTTAATGTGACATTCGAGCATTTCAAGGTAAAACACCTCCCGGATCAGCGCCGGTTAGAATGGCTAAAGAAAAATGCTGAATAAGTATTAGATGCTTATTTTTCAGACGCAGATGACACGGATTTACTATTCTTATCCGTATTATCTGCGTCATTTGTATTAAAAACAAGCCATACCTGTTAATTAGAAAAGAAAACAAGGGCTTTCACCTTCTTTTTGCTTTTTATTCCTATCTTTGGAGCGACATAATACAATAACTTCAGCAAAATGAACGAACAGATACAACAAATCGCGGAGCGTCTGGCCGGATTACGGGACGCACTGGAGATTACGCCGGAAGAAATGGCAAAGGTCTGCAACCTCACGACTGAGCAATATTTGCTGCTGGAAAGCGGCACGGTTGATATTTCCGTTAGCGTATTGCACCAGATCTCACAGGCTTATGGCGTAGAATTAACCACGTTGATGTTTGGCGACGAGCCTAAAATGAGTACGTACTTTATTACTCGTAACGGAAAAGGTGTTGCCGTAGAGCGTACGAAAGCCTATAAGTACCAATCATTGGCCGCCGGTTTCGTCGGACGTAAAGCGGACCCCTTCTTGGTAACCGTACATCCCAAACCAGAGGATGAGCCGATGTATCTCAATTCCCATCCGGGGCAAGAATACAATATGGTATTAAAAGGACGTCTGTTACTACAGATCAACAATAAAGATCTTATCTTAGAAGAAGGTGATAGTATTTATTTTAACTCAGAGCTTCCTCACGGTATGAAAGCGCTGGATGGGGAAAAGGTCAGTTTCTTGGCCGTCATTTTATAAACGATCAACAGCATGTTAGAAAGATTTATAGATAAAACGACGTTTGAGTCGCAAGAGGATTTTATTAAAAACTTCAAGATCAAGGTTCCGGAGAACTTCAACTTCGGATATGATGTGGTAGACGCTTGGGCGGAGGAAGAACCTGATAAGAAAGCGTTATGTTGGACAAACGATCATGGAGAGCATATTGATTTTACGTTTGCCGACTTGAAACGGTATACGGACCAGACGGCTTCTTATTTCCAATCCTTGGGGATCGGACATGGCGATATGGTGATGCTGATACTCAAACGCCGTTATGAGTTCTGGTTCTCTATCATCGCATTGCATAAATTAGGGGCTGTCGTGATACCGGCTACACACTTACTGACCAAGAAAGATATCGTTTATCGTGCGAATGCCGCCGATATCAAGATGATCGTTTGCGCCGGAGAGGAAGTGATAACGAAACATATCATAGAGGCTTTGCCGGACTCACCGACCGTAAAAAGTGTCGTATCCGTAGGGCCGGAAATACCGGAAGGTTTCGAGGATTTCCAACAGGGTATCCAAAACGCCGCTCCTTTCGCCCGCCCGTCTCACCCAAATAGCAATGACGATATCTCTTTGATGTATTTCACCTCCGGTACGACTGGAAACCCGAAAATGGTGGCCCACGACTTTACGTATCCACTGGGGCATATCGTGACTGGCAGTTTCTGGCACAACTTGCATAAGGACAGCCTTCACCTGACGATCGCGGATACAGGCTGGGGCAAGGCGGTTTGGGGTAAGCTATATGGGCAATGGATCGCCGGAGCGACCGTATTTGTTTACGACCACGAGAAATTCACGCCTGCTGATATGTTGCAGATGATACAGGATTACCGGATCACCTCGCTTTGCGCTCCTCCTACGATCTTCCGTTTCTTAATTCGTGAGGATATGACTAAATACGATTTATCATCCCTTCAATATTGCACGATCGCCGGCGAGGCCTTGAACCCCGCCGTGTTCGACACGTTCTATAAGTTGACCGGCATTAAATTGATGGAAGGTTTCGGACAGACAGAGACTACGCTGACTGTCGCCACTTTCCCGTGGATGGAGCCGAAACCAGGCTCTATGGGTGTTCCCAACCCACAGTATAAGGTCGATTTATTGCGTCCGGACGGAAGCCGTGCGGAGGATGGCGAGCAAGGACAGATCGTGATCCACACAACAAATGGTAAGCCTATCGGGTTATTCAAGGAATACTACCGGGACGCGGAACGTACCCGGGAAGCTTGGCACGATGGCCTGTATTACACGGGAGACGTGGCTTGGCGTGACGAGGATGGTTACTTATGGTTCGTTGGCCGCGCGGACGACGTGATCAAGAGTTCCGGCTATCGTATCGGGCCGTTCGAGGTGGAAAGTGCCTTGATGACCCACCCGGCGGTAGTGGAATGTGCTATCACCGGTGTCCCCGACGAGATCCGCGGACAGGTAGTAAAGGCCACGATCGTATTGGCGAAGGATTATAAGGATAAAGCGGGTGATGCCTTGATCAAAGAATTGCAAAATCACGTGAAACGTGTCACCGCTCCTTACAAATATCCCCGTGTTGTCGAATTCGTGGACGAACTGCCGAAAACAATCAGCGGAAAGATCCGACGGGTAGAGATCCGGGATAAAGATAATAAATAATAAATCATAACTTTCTTGAAAAGGATCGCTGTAAAAATAGGAAGTAATGTCCTGACCCGCAAGGATGGGACGCTAGATATCACCCGCATGTCCGCGTTGGTTGACCAAGTAGCGGACTTGCATCGGCAAGGTATGGAGATCGTCTTGATCTCCTCCGGTGCCGTGGCTTCCGGACGAAGCGAGATAAAGGCCGGCAAAAAGCTGGATCCCGTATCAGCCCGGCAACTGTATTCGGCGGTAGGACAGGCCAAGTTGATCAACCGGTATTACGAGTTATTCCGGGAGCATGGCATGACTTGCGGGCAAGTGCTTACTACAAAAGAGAATTTCGGGAGTCGTACGCATTACCTGAACCAGAAGCATTGCATGGAGGTAATGCTTGAAAACAAGGTGATCCCCATCGTGAATGAGAATGATACGATATCCGTAACCGAGCTGATGTTCACGGATAATGATGAGTTATCCGGCTTGATCGCTACGATGATGGGAATGGATGCCTTGGTGATTCTCAGTAATATAGACGGGATTTACAATGGAAATCCGTCGGACCCGGATAGTTCCGTGATCCGGGAAATCGAATGTGGGAAAACAGATTTGTCGGAATATGTACAGACTAGCAAATCATCCTTTGGACGGGGAGGTATGTTGACGAAATGTCATATCGCCCAAAAAGTGGCAGACGAAGGTATTGCGGTTATCATCGCCAACGGCAAAAAGGATAATATCCTTCCGATGTTATTGGCGGTGGATAGCGACACGGTCTGCACCCGTTTCATTCCGGCCTCGAAACCCGTCAGCAGCGTAAAGAAATGGATCGCCCACTCCGAGGGTTTCGCCAAAGGGGAAATACATATCAATAAAGGAGCCGAGGAGGCATTGACCGCCCCGAAAGCGACTAGCGTATTATTGGTTGGAGTAACCCGCATCGAGGGTGATTTCGAAAAAGATGATATCGTAAAGATAATGAATGAGGAAGGCGTGCAAATCGGCGTAGGCAGTACCGCCTATGACAGCGAGGAAGCACGTAAGCAAATAGGGCAACGGGATTTAAAACCGCTTATACATTATGATTATCTATATTTGGATTAAAAAGTATGAATGTAAAAGATATGCTGCGACAGGCATCGGATGCGGCTAAACAATTGATAACGCTATCGGATCAAACGATTATCGGGATCTTAAAGGAGACAGCGCAGGTTCTACGGACTCATACGGAGGAGGTACTCGCCGCGAATCGCCAAGATCTGGAACGTATGGACCCCGCAAACCCGAAATACGACCGGCTGAAATTGACAGAGGAAAGGCTACAAGGTATCGCCGCCGATATGGAGAATGTATCGACATTACCTTCTCCATTAAATAAGGTCTTGAGCGAGACTACCCGCCCGAACGGAATGGTTATCCGAAAAGTAACCGTGCCTTTCGGGGTGATCGGTGTGATCTATGAGGCTCGTCCGAATGTTACCTTCGATGTTTTTTCCTTATGTTTCCGAAGCGGTAATGTTTGCGTGCTAAAGGGTGGATCGGATGCGGACTTCTCTAACCGAGCCTTGGTACGCATCATCCATTCTGTATTAGAGCGTCAGGGTATAAATCCGGCTGTATGCACTTTACTACCTCCGGATCGAGAGGCTACGGCGGAATTACTGGGAGCGGTCGGCTTGGTTGACTTAATCATTCCTCGTGGAAGCAGTTCCTTGATTCACTTCGTCCGGGAACACGCGAAAGTTCCGGTGATCGAGACTGGCGCTGGTATCTGTCATACCTATTTTGATCGCTCCGGAGATAAAGGCAAGGGACGTGAGATCGTAAATAACGCAAAGACACGGAGGGTCAGCGTATGTAATGCCTTGGATTGCTTAATCATCCACCGAGAACGTCTATCTGATCTTCCGTATATCTGTGGAAAGCTTCCGGACAGCAACGTAATCATTTATGCGGACGAACCGGCTTATGCCGCTCTATCCGAACATTATCCGGAGACGCTTTTACAACAGGCTAACGAAAACAGTTTCGGTACCGAGTTCCTCGATTACAAAATGAGTATCCGTACCGTATCCTCTTTAGACGAGGCTCTATCACATATCGCCCGGTACAGTTCAAAACATAGCGAAAGCATAATCAGCGAAGATCCGGAAACTATCCGGCGCTTCCAGCAATTGGTAGATGCCGCTTGCGTATACGCAAATGTATCTACCGCCTTTACTGATGGGGCCCAATTCGGATTCGGGGCGGAGATCGGAATCAGTACCCAAAAGCTACATGCCCGGGGACCGATGGCGCTTCCTGAATTAACGACTTATAAATACATCATAGAAGGAGACGGGCAGACGAGAATATAGGAACTCGCCTGTCTCTTTCTTCTAGAACAACACTTAAATCTAAACGAATAATGTCAACAGTAATAGATTCAAATATTTTCAATACTTTAGTTTCAAATACATTCTATTCCTGTCCTTTAGGAGGGGCTATCTATGATACGGAAGGAAATCTGATAGACTTGAATAAGGCGATGTTCGCTCATTTTTCCTTGGCAGATAAGCATGACTTTATTATAGAACATCTATTTAATAACATCGTACTAACCGATTCCTTGAAGTCATCTTTAAGAAAAGGTGACGCAATTATATGCGAAGAGCCCGTCACGTTTAAAGTAGAACCCATCTATACCGATGAACAGGGGCTTAGCGGGTATACGCTTTGGCTTACGCAGCAGGGAGAAAAAGAAACTGACAGGGAAAATAAACTATTGATGGGACAATTGAACGAGAGCCGGATATTGATGCGGCAAGCGTTGGAAGACGGTAAATTAGCCGCTTACTCATTCAGCTTCGACCGTTTCTCCACTTGCGACAAAAAGCATTGTAACCGCTGTTTTCAATTCTACGGCACGACCAATACTCTATTAGATAAAAACAGGTTTATATGCAGGGCTTTATCATCCGTACGTAAGCCAGAGGATAGTTTGGATTTCTTCTATCTGTTCAATAAAATCCGGGACGAGAAATTATCGTCTCACAACGTCACCTTCCACCTGAAGAATCAAGACGGGACTTATAAGATGTATGAAATATCGGGTAAAAGCATGGATATTGATGAAAGCGGCACCCCACATGTCATTATAGGTAGCATTATCGAAAAGGAAAACGACGAGCTAGCTATCGCGAATCATCAGAAATCCAAGGATCTTTCCCTATTGAAATCTACGTTTCTGGCAAATATGACGCACGAGATCCGGACTCCGTTAAATGCCATCGTCGGCTTCTCCGATATGTTAGGACTGGAAGATGATCCGGAAATGCGTGAACAGTATATTTCCATGATTAAAGAAAATAACACGGCTTTGCTCGAATTAATCAATGACACACTCGAGATGTCCAGAATCGAGTCCAATACGATCAATTGGTCATATGAGGATGTAAATCCGCTCGCTATCATGCACGATGTATACGAATACGCCTCTCCCCGCATATCCGAAAACGTACGGTTAATCTTGGATGATTCTCCAAACGTATCTCTTCACACGGATAAACATAAGCTTATGCTTATCTTGAAAAAACTACTTTCTAACGCCCTCCGATATACGGAGAAAGGAGAAATTCATTTCGGATACCAATCGTTGTATCCGGTCAGCGTGCAATTTTACGTGTCCGATACAGGCAACGGCATCCCGAAGGACAAACTAGGGCACATCTTCGAGCGATTCCTGCAATTGAACGAATTTGAACCGGGTACCGGATTGGGACTTTCAATCTGTAAAGGTCTGGTCACCGCCATGGGAGGTACCATTTGGGTGAACTCGGAGGAAGGGAAAGGTTCTACCTTCAGTTTCAAACTACCCATAACACCTCCGGATACGATCTCTTAAACAATTCCTTGGTCTTTCTAAAGGATAATTGACAAGTAGTCATTATCTTTGCCTTTAACAAAATATTATTGTAACAGATATGAGACATTTCACTTGCGTACAGGATTTAGGTGACTTGAAACAAGCGCTTAATGAAGCTTTCGAGATCAAGAAAGATCGTTTCCAGTTTAGTGAACTGGGAAAAAACAAGACGTTGTTGATGATATTTTTCAACTCAAGCCTACGTACCCGCTGAAGCACCCAAAAGGCTGCCATGAACTTAGGTATGAACACGATCGTTTTGGACGTTAACCAAGGTGCATGGAAGCTGGAAACAGAGCGAGGTGTTATCATGGATGGTGATAAACCGGAGCATTTGCTGGAAGCTGTTCCTGTAATGGGCTGTTACTGCGATGTGATCGGGGTCCGTTCTTTCGCACGCTTTGAGAATAAAGAAGATGATTATAACGAAAAGATATTGAGTCAGTTCATCGAGCATTCCGGCCGGCCGGTATTTAGCATGGAAGCGGCGACACGCCATCCGTTGCAAAGTTTCGCCGACTTGATCACGATAGAGGAATATAAGAAAACAGCTCGTCCGAAGGTAGTCATGACTTGGGCTCCTCATCCGAAATCATTGCCGCAAGCCGTACCAAACAGCTTTGCCGAATGGATGAACGCTACAGATTATGAGTTTGTTATCACTCATCCGGAAGGTTATGAGCTTGATCCTAGATTCGTAGGCAACGCTAAAGTGGAATACGATCAGAAGAAGGCTTTTGAAGGAGCGGATTTCATTTACGCAAAGAACTGGTCCGCTTATAAAGATCCGAATTACGGACAAGTAATCAGCACAGATCGTAGCTGGACCGTAGACGCAGAGAAAATGGCGCTTACGAATAACGCTTATTTCATGCATTGCTTGCCGGTTCGCCGCAATATGATCGTTACCGATGATGTGATAGAGAGCCCGCAAAGTATCGTAATCCCCGAGGCGGCAAACCGTGAGATCTCCGCACAAACCGTATTGAAGAAAATATTGATGGGATTATCTAATCTTTAGGATAGAGAGATAGGGTATTCTTTACGATGGGCATTCTTAGGTGTTTATAACAGGCATTCTTAACACCTAAGAATGCCCATTGTAAGCATCTAAGAATAGGCATCAAGGTTTTTCAATGTAAACGAGCCATCCCAACAATAAAAGAGTACTCCCCTACTCTTGTAGAAAAGTACTCTTTCTATGGCTGAAAACAAATCTATTAAGCCTCTCCTGTCGGACCTGCGAAGTCCTCAAAATTAGCTGTTTTGTTATTATTATTTCCTGCTTGAAGTTGCTCCCCAAATTTCTTGATATTGTCTTGCAAAGCGAATAACAAACGTTGAGCGTTATCCGGAGTTAAGATTACGCGGCTTTTTACTTGTGCCTTAGGAGCTCCCGGAACCACCCGGATGAAATCTAGGATAAATTCAGAGCTTGAATGAGATATAATAGCCAAATTGGCGTAAGTTCCTTGTGCCATCTCTTCAGATAACTCGATCTGAATCTCGTTATTGGCAGGTTTGTTGTTTTCCATACTTTCTTCTTTTAAATTTATGGTGATTAAAAATTGCGAAGACAAATATACATATTTATTCCGGGTTACAAAGGGGTTGAAGACTATAAATGCAAAAACGACTACCTTCTCAGGCAGTCGTTTTCTAGTTGTGTTTTTAATTCTCAATTCTTTAGACCAATGTAAAAATACCTTTTGTGTTTGATATAATTGGTTTTGGCGTTTTAGTTAAGGTTTGTTTTGTCTAAGTGCTAATCTCTTTCACTTGAACTTTACAAAAGTAAGGGCTTTAGCAAAGACCACCAAATACTATATGTGCAATAAATAATACTATATCATCAACACTTGACACAAATCAATGTAAACATGCTTTAAATCATGTTTTAAATTATAAACCTCGAACGGGAATATTTCTCCCTGTACTCTGTAGGGGTACTCCCCCTACGCCGTTTGAATACCCGGTTGAAATTCGATAGATTATTAAAACCGCACCTGTAACATATTTCAGAAATACTGTCACTTGTATCGGTCAAACGGCATACCGCCTCGGCTACCCGGATCTCATTCAAGTTATCGATAAATGTCTTTCCCGTCCACTTCTTCAAGAAACGCATCAATGAGGCATCGCTCATATTTGTTAACTTAGCCACTTCCGACAAGGTGATACGTTTTTGATAATTTTCGTGTAAATATAACATGATACTATCTAAACGATCGGTATCGTTATTATTATAGTTCTTTACCGTGTTCACGGCATTCAACCGACGGGCTGCTTTATCCAAAGATAGAATCTTAAGAATCTCGACCAAACGCAACAGGTTCTTGAAAGAATCCGGCTTGTTATCGTTCGACAACATTCTTAATTTATCTTGAATGCCAAGTATCATTTCCCGGCTGAAAACAAGACCACTGGAAGCGTTATCAAACATATCCTTCATGGTCTTGAAATGCCGTCTATTGATTAAGCTATCAAATAACGATTTATGAAATTGTATCGTTATCTCAAAGATCCCATTACACGGACACTTATGGTTCGAGTAAGCATGCTTCGTTCCTCCCGCGATCAACACCAAATCCAGATCATCGATTTCCTCGACCGAATCGCCAACTATCCGGATAGCGCCAGCGGCATTCTCCAGATAGTTCAACTCAAATTCCATGTGTACATGTAACGGAAAATTAAACCCCGATTTCGGGCGTTGCATGACCAAGAAGCAATCCTCTGATGAAAGCGGGGTAGTTTCCTTCAATACGTCTACTTTCCCCATACACACAAAGCTTTTTTATTCGAGTATCAACGTACTGATTACCGGGCAATGGTCGGATGGGAACAGATTATTCAACGTTTCAGTCAATACACCATGACGCAATACCTTGATATTCCCTTTCACGAAGATATAATCGATCCATTCACGCTTGTCGTAAGGGATCTTTCCAAAATCATGGAACGTCCATTCCGGGCCGTAAGTAAACCCTGCGATCGTGCGGGAATGAGTCAAATGACGAGGATCACTCGGATTAGTCAATACTTGTATCGGCTCATCAGAAGGCACGGCATTGAAATCGCCAGTCACGATTATAGGTAAATTCTCGGATAATTTCTTCGCTTGCTCCAGCACCAAAGAAGCTCCTTCATGACGAGCCACTTTCCCCATATGATCCAAGTGCGTATTCAAGAAGAAGAATTTCTTTCCCGTATTCTTATCTTTCAAGATCGCCCAAGTAGCTACACGCTCGCATGCGGCGTCCCAACCTTTCTTACCAACGGCATTTATATCTTCGGCTAACCAGAAATTACCGCTTTTCTCAACGGAGAAACGATCCTTACGATAGAAAATCGGAGCGTACTCCCCTTTCGTCTTGCCATCCTCACGACCAACACCCACATAAGCGTATTCCGGTAAACGATCAAGCAAATCATTCAGCTGATTATTCAAGACCTCTTGCGCACCGAACACATCCGCCTCATGGAATTTCACTAAATCAGCAGCGAAATCTCTTCTGAATTTCCATTGATTATCCTTATCACCCGAATTATCGTAACGGATGTTATAAGACATTACATTCATTTTCTCATCGTTGTTTTTAGCGAATAAGCAGCCAGTGGCAAATAAAGCCACCATTAAACAAAGTAAAATTCTCTTCATGATATTGATTATTATATGTTTCTTATATGTCTCAGTATTTATCTATGGTCTTTGTTACCTCGCAAAAATAAAGTTTATCCATTTATTAAGCAAATAAGGAAGAACAAAAAAGGCCGACAGATTGCTCTGCCGGCCTTTCTTTATAGTTTATTAAACGTTCCTATTCTTCATCATCTTTGTCCATGGCATTGAAATCAACCACGTTCTTGCGATTAGCGAAGATACGATCGAACTCATCCTTTGCGCCTACGATCAGCTTATCAAACTCACGCTGACCGGTACCGGCAGGAATCAAGTGACCACAGATAACGTTCTCTTTCAAACCTTCCAAACGGTCTACCTTTCCGTTGATAGCAGCCTCGTTCAATACTTTCGTCGTCTCTTGGAAAGATGCGGCGGACATAAAGCTGTTCGTCTGCAAAGCGGCACGTGTGATACCTTGAAGAATCTGGTTGGCTGTAGCCGGAATAGCGTCACGTACCTCGACCAACTTAAGGTCACGGCGTTTCAACATACTATTCTCATCTCTCAACTTACGTGCAGTCACGATCTGTCCGGCCTGCAATGTCTGAGAATCTCCCGGATCGGTAACAACTTTCTTGCCCCAGATACGATCGTTCTCGTCCATTACCTCCAACTTATCAACAATCTGCTGCTCCAAGAAGCGAGTATCTCCCGGATCAACCACCTCTACCTTACGCATCATCTGACGAACGATAACCTCGAAGTGCTTATCGTTGATCTTCACACCCTGCAGACGGTATACATCCTGAACCTCATTCACGATATATTCCTGCACAGCCGTCGGACCTTTGATCGCCAAGATATCCGAAGGAGTGGTAGCACCGTCTGATAGCGGCATACCCGCACGGATATAGTCGTTTTCCTGAACCAATAATTGTTTAGACAGAGGAACCATATATTTCTTAACCTCACCCAACTTAGACGTTACAGTGATCTCACGGTTACCACGTTTGATCTTACCGAATCCTACCTCTCCGTCGATCTCAGATACGACAGCAGGGTTAGACGGGTTACGAGCCTCGAACAACTCGGTTACACGAGGAAGACCACCGGTGATATCACCGGCCTTACCTACGGCACGAGGGATCTTAACCAAAACCTCACCAGCTTTCACTACATCACCATTGTCTTTCACGACGTGAGCGCCCAACGGCAAAGAGTAGTTCTTCAAGTAATTACCATTCTCATCCACGATATGAGCGGCCGGAGCCTTCGTCTTATCCTTAGACTCGATGATGATCTTCTCCTTCAAACCGGTAGTCTCATCACTCTCAACCTTGTAAGTTACGTTCTCTACCAAACTCTCGAACTCGATCTTACCGGAAACCTCTGATACGATTACGGCATTGAACGGGTCCCACTCGATGATCACGTCACCCTTCTTAATTGAGTCACCGTTGTTGAAGAACAACTTAGAACCATAAGGTATATTATGAGTCAACAACACGATCTTCGTGTTCGGATCAACAATGCGCATTTCAGCCAAACGGCTTACTACTACCAAATGTTTCTTTCCGCTCACCTCGTCTACCGCCTCAACAGCACGAAGCTCGTCGATCTCTAAAATACCATCATATTTAGATGTAATACTATTCTCTGTTGCGATGTTGGATGCGATACCACCGACGTGGAATGTACGCAACGTCAACTGTGTACCCGGCTCACCGATAGACTGCGCGGCGATTACACCGACAACCTCACCCTTCTGAACCATGCGGTTCGTAGCCAAGTTACGTCCATAGCACTTAGCGCAGACACCCTTCTTAGACTCACAAGTCAATACGGAACGAATCTCGACGCTCTCGATCGGAGAGTCTTGGATTGCCTTAGCGGCATCCTCACGGATTTCCTCACCGGAACGAACGATAACCTCGCCCGTAATCGGATGGATCACATCGTGAACAGATACACGACCTAAGATTCTCTCATACAAGGAAGCGATCACCTCCTCGTTATTCTTCAATTCCGTACAAACCAAGCCACGCAATGTACCACAGTCTTCCTCGTTTACGATCACGTCGTGAGAGACGTCAACCAAACGACGAGTCAAGTAACCGGCATCGGCAGTCTTCAAAGCGGTATCGGCCAAACCTTTACGAGCACCGTGAGTAGAGATAAAGTACTCCAACACGGACAAACCTTCCTTAAAGTTAGAAAGGATCGGGTTCTCGATAATCTGACCACCTTCTGCACCACTCTTCTGCGGTTTCGCCATCAAACCACGCATACCGGACAACTGACGAATCTGCTCCTTAGAACCACGGGCACCGGAATCCATCATCATGTAGATTGAGTTGAATCCATCGTTATCCGCCGTCAATTGCTTAATCAAGATATTAGACAAGTTACTATTAACGTGTGTCCAAGTATCGATAATCTGGTTATAACGCTCGTTGTTGGTAATGAAACCCATATTATAGTTAGCCATGATCTGCTCAACCTCCTCATATCCCTTCTGAACCAACGCGTCTTTTTCAGCAGGAATAAGCACATCAGCCAAGTTGAAAGACAGACCACCCTTAAATGCCATATAGTAACCCAAGTTCTTGATATCATCCAAGAACTGAGCGGTACGAGCTACGCCACAAGCCTTGATTACCCGACCGATGATGTCGCGAAGAGACTTCTTACCCAACACCTCGTTTACATAACCAATCTCTTTCGGCACGAACTCGTTGACCATCAAACGTCCAACAGAAGTCTCAACCATCGTCTTCACCAAGTTACCGTTCTCATCCAAATCCTCCACGTAAACATGGATCGGAGCATGGATATCCAACTTCTTCTCATTGTAAGCGATCGTAGCCTCTTCCGGACCATAGAAAGTCAAACCTTCGCCTTGTGTACCCTTGCGCAACTTGGTAATATAATACAAACCAAGCACCATATCCTGAGAAGGTACGGTAATAGGAGCACCATTCGCAGGGTTCAAGATATTGTGTGAAGCCAACATCAACATTTGAGCTTCCAAAACAGCCTCATTACCTAACGGCAAGTGAACAGCCATCTGGTCACCGTCGAAGTCGGCGTTGAATGCCGTACATGCCAACGGGTGCAACTGGATAGCCTTACCCTCGATCAATTTCGGCTGGAACGCTTGGATACCCAAACGGTGCAATGTCGGGGCACGGTTCAATAATACCGGGTGACCTTTCATTACGTACTCCAAAATATCCCAAACAACCGGTTCCTTACGGTCAACGATCTTCTTGGCAGATTTCACCGTCTTCACGATACCGCGTTCGATCAATTTACGGATAACGAAAGGCTTATAAAGCTCGGCAGCCATATTCTTCGGCAAACCGCACTCGTGCATCTTTAATTCCGGACCTACGACAATAACCGAACGAGCGGAGTAGTCTACACGCTTACCCAACAAGTTCTGACGGAAACGACCTTGTTTACCTTTCAAACTGTCGGACAAGGACTTCAACGGACGATTGGCGTCTGTCTTAACCGCGCTCGATTTACGAGAGTTGTCAAACAAAGAGTCCACGGCCTCCTGAAGCATACGTTTCTCATTACGTAAGATCACTTCCGGAGCCTTAATATCGATCAATCGTTTCAAACGGTTATTACGGATAATAACACGACGATATAAATCATTCAAGTCAGAAGTAGCGAAACGGCCACCGTCCAGCGGAACCAACGGACGCAGTTCAGGAGGGATCACCGGGATCACCTTCATGATCATCCATTCCGGTTTGTTACGACCTCTGGACGCACGAAAAGACTCAACCACCTGAAGGCGTTTCAAGGCCTCGTTCTTTCTCTGTTGAGATGTGTCCGTGTTCGCACGGTGACGCAACTCATAAGAAAGAGAATCCAAGTCCAAGCGAGCCAACAGATCATAAACAGCCTCAGCGCCGATCTTAGCGATGAACTTATTCGGATCCGTATCCTCTAGCAATTGATTTTCTCTTGGAAGGCTATCCAAAATATCCAGATATTCCTCCTCAGATAATAGGTCTAACTCACCGACCGTGTCTACGCAACCCGGCTGGATCACGACGTAGCGTTCGTAATAGATGATGGAATCCAGTTTCTTGGTAGGAAGACCTAGCAAGTAACCGATTTTATTAGGCAAAGAACGGAAATACCAAATATGGGCAACAGGAACCACCAAATGGATGTGTCCCATACGTTCACGACGAACTTTCTTTTCCGTAACTTCCACTCCACAACGATCGCAGACAATACCTTTGTAACGGATACGCTTGTACTTACCGCAATGGCACTCATAGTCCTTGATCGGACCAAAGATACGCTCACAGAACAAGCCATCACGTTCCGGTTTGTACGTACGGTAGTTAATGGTTTCAGGCTTTAATACTTCACCACTCGAATTCTCAAGGATTTCTTCCGGAG
>ENA-ORME01000258-ORME01000258.1-human-gut-metagenome-genome-assembly--contig:-NODE-258-length-22235-cov-8.893327_pt1 | contig 22235 bp, 27 predicted proteins | sample MGYA00242097_ERZ508983 | MGnify/ENA primary metagenome ERZ508983 (study PRJEB26280, sample SAMEA2531408) | human gut metagenome | biome: human gut; feature: human-associated habitat; material: faeces...
CCTACACGCCCTGACAATCTCCTTATTCAGTAAAATATTACTTTTTACAGATGCTGTACTGGTGCCTCCCGTACGCATTTTCATAAAATCAAATGGTAAATATTTACTTTTCAATTGACGCACATACAAGAAGCGGATAAGGAGCTCATAATCAGCAGCTATCTTATAATCTGTTTTATAATAGCCAAACTCCTCAAAATACTTTCGATAAGTAAAGAAAGTCGGATGCGCAGGCATAAAACCATACCGGAACAAATGTGGGGCAAAGTTCTTAGAAGAATAATAACGCACTGTTTTATCCAAATTTTTAGGGTTCACAAAACGCACATCCCCATAAACGACTTGTGTATCTGTATTATCAAAAGCCTCTACCACTTTAGTTATAACATCATTCCTGTGATAAAAATCATCTGAATTAATTATACCGACAATATCCCCAGTAGCCATACGAATTCCTTTATTCATGGCATCATAAAGACCGTTATCTTTCTCACTTATCCAACGCAGACATCCATTGAACTGAGGCGCAAACTCTCTAATCAAATCAACTGTACCATCATTTGACAAGCCATCAATGATAATATATTCGATATCAGGATAAGACTGAGATAAAACCGATTGAAGAGTATCACGAAGAGTAAAGTAGCTATTAAAAGTGACAGTGATAAGAGATATTGTCATGTTAGTACTCAATTTAGAGTATATGATTTTCAGTACGATACACTGGGTATATCGTACTGAAAATCGTTGTTAATTTTGATTAATTTTATCTATAGATATACTGCAAAGTCAATATTTTGCAGAGAGAGGCTCAACCAATCTCTGCAATCATTAAAAATTCCAGTGAAAAATTTGCGAAAAATAATCCCATACGGATCTGCATTGCAGCTTATCTGTACGAACCACACAATTAAACTGGAAGAGCCTTTATATACCATGAAGACATCCACATTCTTCTTACTTACTTCCATACGGTCTTTATAAGCTTGTCCCTTATCAAATGCATCAACACTTATACGAAGTAATCCGCCAAGCGAAATCTTTCGTAACACACTTTTCACTGCTAAACATTGTGATAATAATTTTGGTCGCAGCAAGATTAAAATAATCATTTCGGACCCTAGTTTGAGTGCTTAACCTCAGATTCAACGATTTTTTAAAAGGACGAAACTATTTTTTAAAACACTCAAAATTGAGTATGCATATAATTTAAATGAATAATCTCTAGGATTTGAAAAGTAATACTTTATCAAAACAAACCACAACAATATGGTATCTTTCAATATTTTCCCAAGCGATAATTTTGATCGCGATGCAGACCCAATTCGTATGCGAACATAATAAACAGCCGATTCAGATGTACACCTCAGTCCCTTATATTTATCTGAGATAAGTCTTGAAAAAAGTCCATCTTCACCATTAGTAAATCTGGTATCAAACCTCCTGCTTTTAATAATATCACGATGATACAACTTCGCAACAGGATAAGAGATATAACGTCTATATCCTACCACATCTGCATTTTCTATTCTTTTTTTATACCTAATATAATCACTAACAAAAAATTCTGTTCCCATTTCGGAAGGATGATTATGAAAACTAAAGATATTACACAAGCCCACATAATCGGGGCTGGAAACATTATACAATTCTGATAAAAAGTTCTCAGACACTATATCATCATCATCAACAAAACAAATATATTCGCCAATTGCTAAATCTAAACCAATATTTCGAGCTATAGATACTCCTTTTTTACTAGAATAAAAATATTTAATATTATTCACTCGCTCATATCCTAATAAGAATTTCTTAATGTTATTTTCATAGGGATTCTGATCACCATTTAAAATGATCAAAACTTCGTATTCTGATGCATTAAGTGTCTGTTTAAAAACTGATTCAAGGCATTCAAATAAATAGCCTCCAGGATTATATGTTGGTATGATAACAGATATCTTCATAAGTTAATTAATCTATATGAGAAAAAAAAGTTTGATAGGGCAGAAAACTAATCCTTTCACCTGCAGGTGTACCGTGAATGACTACAAAAAATATAGAACAGAAATATATTATAAAAAACAAATATATATACCGCTTATTACGCGCTATCCCCCATGGTAATACATAAACGTAATACGGAGCAATTAACATTAAAAATATACTACAATAATTAGATAATCTTAGAGCAAAAGTTGGCTCAATAGATATGGTTAAATTATATAGAATACATCCCAAATTATATACCATCAAAAATTTACCAACTTCAATATTTTGAGCTTTTAGTTTATTCCAATAGTAAAAATTAACTAAGTTGATAATATTAACAACTATCCATAATGTTCTCCCTGAGTGGTTGTCCGGCGTATTTGACAAATACCATGCAGCTCTACTTATATATGGAAGGTCTAAATAATTCTCTAACAGCGTTACTATATGAGCTTGAGAAATGATAAAAGATACAACCCAGAAAAAAAATGCCGTTCTCCTTTTAAAGGTGATAAAAGCTAATGGGAGAATTGCTAAAGCAATAATAGCTGAATTATGGAATCCCAAAGATATTATGACTGGAATAACAGATAGATATTTCTTTCTTTCTCGCAACAATATCATAAAAGCCAATAATATCATAGGATAGGCTATTGAGTTCCTAATAGTACTCATACCATCCAAAAAAAACATTGGTACAAGCATATAAATCATGAATGATAATATCGGCATAATCGAATAACGCTTACTTACAATGTAAACAGGTACTATCGTTATTACAGTTGTAATTACAAAGAACCATTGATAGTGTATGCTTGAAGTAAAATTTATTAAGGCTTGAGCGATAGGTTCGAACTGTTTAACACCTGGATACTGTATGCATTCCTTGTATTCATAGTAATCGTAACCGACACCGTATCTTATACTCAAAAAAACAATAACAACAATAACTAAATAAAATAAATTTCTCTTTTTATTATTAATAATAAAACATATTAGTGTAAATAAAATAAAGTAAGGGAACAAATCCAGTATATTAAAGTAATATTTCATCTGTAATTACAATCTATTATATCAACAATTGCCTCATTAAATTTATCTACTGTGTGAGTCGAACAATAAGTATTATCAGGCTTATTTAATAATCCCTTATCTAATTGATAATAAGCATATATTAGCGAAGACGCATTAACGGTTGGTAATAAATGACCTAAATTGTATTCTTTAACTAACTCACCTATCAATCCTGTAGATGTTGCTATTACTGGCGTATTGAATTGGGAAGCATATCCTATAATGCCACTACTAGCACTATCTAATAAATATGGCAACAATATGGCATCAGCAACCTTGCACAATGATGCAAAAAAACCATATGAACAAAATTCATCTTTGACAACAACATTAACATCCTCTATTGCATTTATTATTTCGTAAAACTCAACTTTAATATCCTTATCTACTCTACCTGCAAAGAAGAATGTATATTTACACCTATCTTCTTGGGGTAATTTCAATATCGAATCTAAAACAACAAGTGTCCCCTTTCTTCTTTCTAATGAACCAATATGAATTAACAATTTATGATCATCTGGGATATTATAATATCTCCGGATGTCAATATTTTCTTCTTTTAATGATATATATGGATCCGTTAGATACTTAAATTTATCAGTTTTATATATTGAATTAAGTTTCTTTGCGCTCGACTCATCGTTTAAAATAAAAACAAACGCAAAAGTTCTTTTTTTTGACAAAACAACATATTTGATACGATCTATCATTTTAAGTAGCAATGACGATTTACTATCACGATACAAATATATTTGATAAATTATACCAGATATTTTAACCTTAGAATTAAAGTAAAACAAAGAAGCTGGTATTATTGTCATAATGCTATTCATAAATACAATATCAGCACTGTGCTTTTTACAGTATTTATTAACAAGCTTAGCAATAGTAGCAGATTTTCTTATGCTATGAATTATACTTCCTTCTTTATTTGAAACTTTTTCACGTGGAATTAAATCAAAAGTAATATTCGTTGCATTGATCCATTGAAATTTATCATTAACATCATAGAACAGATCTGGTATAACGAAAATGAACCGATGATCTGGCCTCGATAGAGCCATTTCATACAAATGATGAACATACTCTAAATGATGTCCACCAATTTTATCATCAAAGATTACGATATTCATATTGTCATCTTCTAATACAGTCTTTTCATTAGTTCTTTTTCTTCAGTATAATACAGTCCAGACCATCTGAAAATCTTCTTTACATAATATTTTATTAAATACATCAGAGGATCTACCTTTCGATTACATAAAACTAAAGTTGAATAATTGCAATTATCATACGACATAGGATTATACGCATATTCCTTACACGCATTCATGTATGGCATCTCTCCATAATCCGAGCAATCACGAAATACAGGAATATTATATTTTAACCGGAGCAAATTTAGTACAGACTGATCCTCTCTATGAGAAACATAATCAGGAAACTCTGCGATCTCAGGATGAAATTTCTTCGGAGATAACATTTCTTCATCTTCACATAAATTTAACCATTCTTTTACAAAGGCGACACTAGTGGAACTTTTTCGTAGTAGTAGTAGACCCAATACCTGGTTTTCTCCATGATCCTCCAACCCCATCTTTACATAACATTCACGCTTTGTAAATTGACGACTAAGTAATGGTTGTTCCATGAGGAATATATCCAATCCTTGGCCTTCTGTATGTCGAATGATATGATGAAGATCTCTGATTACAGTCGTTCCTGCATCAAGATACATTAACCAATCTCCATTTTTGATTTCATCCAATGCTTTATTTATTAAGTATGGTTTCCATAACCAAAGTCCATTCCCGCGCTTATATGCAAAAATATCCTTATAAGCTTCTTTGTATGACTGTGGAATATCTTTAGAGGAATATTCAATAACCCTATCGGCCTTACCGAACCACTTGGCAGTACGGGTATTTATCTTTCGATATGACTCGTATGGTTCGCCATTCGCATAATTGACTACGTATAACATATTCTCTACACATCTATTACCTCTGGCTCTTTAATAAGTTTCAAGGCAATATTTTTCAAAAATTGAAGATCTTTATAATTCAGCATAATGAATACCAATAATGGAATGAAAATGAGGTATTCTATTTGAGTACATGATATAATCAAAGCTATCATATATGGAATAAACATTCTTATAGGAAAAAAATGCTTCAAAGTATAGCTCACACTCTTTTCTCTTCTTAGAATGGTGTCACCCTCGTATGCCATAAGGAATGAGGATATCATATATGCAACAAGAATGGCAATTGTTATATAAGAGTATTCCACATTCAGTATCTTAGCCAAACCTAAGCCCAATATTATATTTACAATCAGAGAAACCGCTGAAATAAAGCCTGCTTTATGTTCCTTGTTTTGAGCAATCAGCATATTGGAATATCCGTAACTGTTGGTATTCATCAACACCGCAAGTGCTATCATATTCATAGAACTTAATGCTGGCATATATTTCGGTATAAACCATACTAAAACCGGGAAACAAATCATTGCCAGATAAATAAGCATATGTGAGGTTAATATATAACCTACTCGCATTTTCTCTAATGCATCAGCCTTTTTCTTGTTATCATCAGAAGACATCAAATCAATTGTTTTAGGAAAGAGAATTGTATTAAACGAATCCAAAAGAAGCATCACCGCATTAGCTATAGTAAATGAAAACGTAAAATAACCGAACTCTTCTACTGTATAGTTTACACTAATGATGGTACGTATAGATATCAATATGAAGTAAAAACAAGAATTATATAAGAAAAGGTATAGCCCCTTCTGTAGTATAGACTTTTGTTTCTGTAGTTGCAAAGTTCTGCTTTGTCTCCGTGGAAATACTCCCTTTCGTATGCAAATAACAGCCGTTAATATGCAAGCCAAAAGATTTGCTAAAGTTAAAGCAAACACCAATGTATTTTCCTTGAAAAACCATACAATACACAGATTTAAGAATACTCCAATAGACCCGATTACTGATAACGCATTCACTTCATTTCTAACTCGAATAATAGTTGTAAGAATCGAATTATAATATGTGAGTATAGAAATTGCTATAATCAAAGGAAAATATGATCCAAGGTCATACTCACCCCATTTAGTCCAACCAGCTATACTTACAATTACGGAACCTATTACAATAGCCATGTTGAGATATGTATACAACGCAAAGGCATTGTATGAATACAGGTCTCCAACTTGTCGGTTCTCCTTATTATGAATAAGAAAGACATTCAATGCATGTGGTACTCCAAAGTTTACTTGCCCGAAATAACTGATAACCAGATTTACCATACCATACACACCCAAATAGAAAGGACCTAATCTGACGGCTATTGCGAGAGATAAGAGGAATTGTAGTGCGTATGTAATATAGCGAGTAGTTACATATATAACTATCTTATTCTTGAGTATTGGCATAAAATTTGGGTTTTATTTCAAATGGTCCCCAATATTTTTTGACTACTGCAATTTGTTCAGGGGTAATGATAGGCTCTCGTGAGTTAAATACAGCTTTAATCTCAGCATATTCCCTGTCACGTATAGCCTGAAGATGATCAGAGGCTTGCGCAGATGCTGCTTTTTTTATAGACGTGATGTCTTGGTTAAAAATATAATGAGGAGTTCCTAAACAAATACTATAACCTATATGCGTTCCTATGTTGTTAGAAATAGTCATATCTGCCAACTCCATCAAATCCCTTTGTCTATTCAAAAAGTAAGGATCATTACGAGTACCTGATGATACTATTCTATAACCTTTATTCCTATACTTTTTATCAAAACCCTGCTGTATATCATAACCTATCATTGAAATAAGAACTGTATCATAATCTTTCGCCATTTCGTCAATACATTGAGAAAACTGGTTGAAGTCGTATAAATCATCGCAATCTTCAAAACTATGTGTTGGAAAAACAAGCAATATTTTACCGAGTTGAGCTTTTAATGCTTTAAGTTTATCCTTCGATTTGAAATAATCGACATATTGGATATAAGGCCCTACCATAATAATTTCTTTATCAAAGTTTTTACCGAACTCTTTGAGTATAGCATTCTTTCGATAATTACTATACGTATAAATTGTATCAATACAGGGCATTATACACTCATCCTTTAACACATACTCTGCAAAATAAAGCCCATGTTCTATCATGCAATGCTTATGGAAGTTCTTTCCAGTTGCATTTTTTATAGCGTGAATATTACCGTAACATTTATTTCCTAGTATACCGGGAAGGTATGGGTAAGCATACAAGGGAATGTCATGAGAAAATCTCTCAGGATGGAAGTAATCCACGTGCATTCGGAACAGCCTCATTATGTGATACAATATTCCAAAAATGCTATATTTCAATACGTCTTTATACATAATTTGCGTGTAAATATCTAAAAATAGAAAAAAGGCAGGCGGTTAGATTTCCTCCCACTTTGGATTTGTTTAATAACTTATTATACTACCTGCTAAAGACATTGTCAATCATGACTCAACGGGGTATCGAACCATGAACCTTACGGCTCCACTTGTGCAATCAGAAAACTACTGACTCTATCGAAGGAGGAAAACTAAGAATCTTCATAGTTAAATGTTTTAAGTTGAACAATAAAAGTGTGGTTGTCATTAACCTTCTTTCTTGGTAAAAACAGTCATAGTTGTATTACTTTTGTATATACTCCAATTTCATTCTCTCACCCTTCTCCAAATCACGATTGACTTTCTTACCTAAACAGTCTTTGAGGTACTTGGGATGAAGACCATATCCCGGACGAACGGAGCGGACATTCAATTCGGTAATGATATCACCGGTCTTCATATCCTCTGCAATATAGAGGGAGCGGGAGTCTTTTCTCGCAGATAAAGACCATGGATCTTCAGGGTAATAGGCTTCTCCCATAACTTGTTCCACCTCTCGAATAGCTATCACCATCTTCTTGAACTCATTAGTACTCATAGAGAAGCCTGAATCAACACCTCCTAACGCGCGATCAAGTATGATATGTTTCTCAACTACTGTTGCACCCAAGGCAACAGCTACTATTGGTAAAGTGTTGGTAAGAGAGTGATCACTAACACCGACTTTAACTCCAAATCGCTCCTTCATATCAGGAATAGTCAAAAGATTGGCCTTTTCAAGAGGAGCCGGATATGCAGATGTACACTTAAGTAATGTAATATCGTTATTACCTACTGAACGACATGCCTCTATCGCCAATTCTAAATCTTCAATAGTAGCAATCCCTGTAGATATTATCATCGGTTTACCTTTGCTTGCTGCATAACGAATGAGGTTTACGTCAGTTATCTCAAAAGAGGCTATTTTGTAAATAGGATTTCCACACTCCTCCAGTAAATTGACTGCCGTATTATCAAATGGTGTTGAAAATAGGCATATACCTATTTCTTTTGCATACTCAAATAGTTCTTTATGCCATTCCCAAGGAGTGTATGCCTCTTGATACAATCTATAATAATTGTACCCATCCCATAATCCACCATGTATTTGAAAATCTTCAGTATCGCAATCAAGTGTTATAGTATCTGCCGTATAAGTTTGGATTTTTACAGCATTTACACCTGCCTCTTTTGCTGCAAGAATAGTTTGCTTTGCAAGCTCAATATCACCATTGTGATTTCCTGATAGTTCAGCAATGATAAATGTATGTGCCATATTATTTTATTTCAGAAATAATCCTACAAATATCCTTAACAGACTTCATTTCGGCTATCTGCTCTGGCTCTAAAGAAACATCAAATGCATCTTCGAGTTCAACTGACAAGTTGAGTTGGGCCATTGAATCCCATTTTTCACAATTTTCCTGCGAGCAATTTGAATCAATTGTGTTATCTTCAAGAACCTCCATGAGGATTTCTAACACTTTTTCTTCCATGTTTTTTATTATTTAACTATTATATGATAAAAATTTTTGATTTCCATTTCAGCATCCTTAATTACCAAAGAATAGTTCTTGCTGCCATCCTCCGATTCTTGCGTACAGGCAAATCCAACCTTCTCCCAGAAGTTTTTCACCTGTGCATTCTTGGCTGTAGGAAGATACTTAGCAGATATAGTTTCAAATCCTGCATTTGCAAGCAAAGAAAGAATCTTCTTTACGAAAGCATTCTCAATACCTTTGCCCAATATCCTACAACTCAAAAGGAAGGTATCGATTGTACCCTCTGGAGTTACCATGATTGCGCCCGTGATTCCATTATCTCCGAACTTGTCAGCAACACTAATACACCAAACTTTCCAACCAGAATCTACAAAACCACGGACATCTGCATCCGTATATCTTTGTGTGGTCAGATTAAACTGATTGGTCTTCTGTGTCATCTGAGCAATACGCTGTGTATTGAATTCATTGGCAGCCTCAATGGTAATCTGAATATCAAGCGACTCAAGGAAAGAGTCAAAGTCTGTAAAAGAAGCCTGTGCCTGAGCACGTGCAGCATTCTGTTTGTACTGCTCAGTCTTCTTTTTGTCTTCATCAGTTACAGAATAAACCTTAAAATAATCTTCTACCAACTGCTTAAAGAAAGACATCAATCCGTAAGGCTGGGTCGGAAACTCAGGAACCTCAACCATAGGAAGCATCTGCTTGATAAGTTCACGTTCAGTAGGATTGTCATCTACAAACACAAAACTATCCAAACCGATATTCAGCTCAGAGGCAAGTTCTTTAATATTTGTCGCCTTATCAGTCCAATTGATGCGATAGGCAACAAAGTGCTCTTTCTTTAACACATTGAAAGGATTCTTATCCCAAGCATCCAGCACATCCTGCTCGTTGTTTTTTGAGCAAACGGTCAGTATCACACCATTCTTAGAGAGAGCAAGTAATGCCTCCTGCCAATATAAGAAAGCTTTTCCAGGGTAGTCTCCCCCTATCTTGATACCATCGATACCTTCCTCACCAAGAACGCCACCCCAAAGGGTATTATCCAAGTCGAGTACAAGACACTTCTTTCGCTTCAGACTGATGGAATTCTGTTTTTTGTCCCACCAAGCCTTGAAATCCTTACTAAGTTTTGGATTCAGACCCATCTGACTAATGAAGTAAAACTTCCAGTCAAACAGTTCGGAAGTATTGAACTTCCGTGTAAACTCTGTGATGTCAATCACTTTCACACTTTTGTGACCTGCCTCAGCTACATAGAGCGCATTGTTATATTCTGCTACAGCTGCTTGAAGTTGATAATCATCATCTGTAAAAGGAACAGCATACAGAATATCCATAGTGAAAGCTACAAACGACTTTTTTTCATCAATCTGACTAAGTACATAGTTCAGCTTCTGAGCATATCCTCGGATCTCGTCTGCAAGGACATTCTGCTCAAACTTGATTGGCACCTGATACCACCAAATATAACCATCGGCTTCCTGCGGTATATTGGAAACATCGTCATAACCAGAGAAGGCATACTCACTTCCGAAGAAGCGCTCAATAGTATTGTTTCTAAAAACGAATCTTGCCATACACTAAATATTTGCAGGAGCCTCAACAAGCTCTATGAGTCCGACATTCTTGTTATACAAGAAGCTGACCTTGTATCCATGAATAGCCACGGCTTCTACCGGTTTGCTTACAATAACATACTTCATCTCTCGCAAGTCCTTCACAGCTTGCTCAATGTCATCCACAATATAGCAAGTGTGATATGGAGTAACACCATTCTTCTCCAGAGTCTTATTGATAGGTGAAGTCTCATCTACTGGTTCCAGAAGTTCCACTACCGGCATTCCTTCTTTTGTCAACCAGCAAATATTCACGTTTTGCTCAGGGTCGTATGTTATTTCCGACTGATGATAGCCTCCTGACACATAAACGGCAGCTGTCGCAGAAATGTCCTTGACAGCTACACCTATGTGATGGAATTTCATTGAATTAAGCATTTTTTTTAAAATAATTGAAATATTGTTTATTTGCCTTCATATATCGAACAAACTGCCTTATATCATTAAGGTTGTCTTTATTGCCCAAAAAATCAACCGAAGATAAAATCCAACGGATGTATGAAATATTATTTATGTTTTCTATATCTTCAGAATCCAGTTGACATCCAAGATATGAGTCTAACATGATTGCATTAATATTTCTTTTATCAATTCCACCAAATAGAGAATCGCAGCCTATATAAGAGAAAGCAAAAAGCATATTTGTATATGCAAACTCAAGGCCTATTCCAGAGTTAAGCATATCAGGAATCATGTAGTACCCTAATTCTGCTCTCGAAGTTTTCAAGTCAATGCTTGTTAGATTTGTCACGCCAACTACCAGTTCACCTTTAGCAACAAGCCAATAAGCAACATCTTCTCTTTCAAATAATGCTTCCAAGAATCTCAAATGGTTTTCATAAGAAATTATATCACTATTATACATATACTTTCTTATATCGGGATGATTTCTCCATTCCCATACCGAGTCAATCTGCCGCTTGTTTAATGTCACAAAATTCTTGTAGGAGTAAAGCCCTACTTCAATGGTACTCGTCCTGTCAATCTGCATGTTTGTTTATATTTATACAGCCCCATTAAATACCCAAATAGCATTTACAAATACTGCATAATATACCCCGTCTCTTCGTGAGCAAAGCGACTGTATAAAAGCTAAATGGTCATTCCAAAATATGGAATCAGTGTTTTCCATCCAGCAAGCGACTGAGGGGTTGGTTGTGCATATTAAGAATCTGTCGCAATTCTATTTCTGAAAGTTTTGTATAATTCACAAAACGGAAACGCTCAGTATTAATTTCTTCTGGAAACCTCATTTCAAAAACGTTTTAAAAGTATTAATATACCTTTGAGGGATTTTTGTAAAACTTGTTATATTTACAAAATCGTAATCGTTAATATTATCGATAATACCATTATATGAGATTTTGTTTAGCTCTCCTAACGGTAGAACGTATCGTTGAAGACCTAAAATAGACGCAAATTGAATTTGATTTTCAACGAAATATCCACTCGCGACTTTACATCTACACGCTAATGCTTCGATACAGACTGAACTTGATGGCAATATGGCATATTGTGACTTGCGCATTACATCTGCCATCTTTTCCGCAGTCAAGTTCTTCATAATTCTTGCCTTCGGATATTTCTTCAGGTTATCCTTATATTTGTATCCATCCCCAATGACTACAGTAATACTTTCAACACAGGGAGCATCATGAATTGCCTGCAATGCTTTTTCTGTCAAGTTAAAATAGTCTGTTCCTCCAAATGAGATAAACCAACTATTAGGATTTTTAGCGGTACTTGAAGCTTGAATAAAAGGTTTGCGAAGTAGAGCATAGTCGAGACCAAGGCACAGGCGCGTGTAAGGTTCTACGTCAAAGAGTCTCCCATCAGTCAAGCCGTGGTTGATTACCACATCTGCATAGTAATGCTTGTCGTGCATATCGTCAATGCAAACAAGTTTACATCCTTTCTCTTTGATCTGTTTCTGGTACTCTGAAGTGTAGAAATAGTTATCAAGTACAACGATTTCTTCGCCTTTAAGACAGTCTAGAAACTTTTCGAACTTGCTATTGTCGGATGGTAAAGCTACGAGAGAACATACTTTCTCAGCCTCCCTCTGCTGATATTCAGAGGGAGACTGAGTGAAGAATGTACAATCAAAATCGTCTCGGAGCATGTCGGCAAGCGCAAGGGTACGGATGAAATGTCCATAACCTATCCGCACACCCGCGTCTGCCCGAAAGAAGATCTTTCGTTTAGTCATTTGAAATTAGTTAAGTCGCTTAAAACCGGCCTGACATACAGGTCCTTCGAGAGCCTCCATTACATCTTTGCCATCCTCAAAGTCGCGAATATCTGCAAAAATAGAATCAAGAGCCTCGAAATAGCCATCAAGTATTTCCTGCGTATGAGCAAGTGAAGTGTACATGATTGTTCCTGCAAGATAGCCCTTCTTAAGCATCTCCTGGGCCACATAAGTCTTGTATGCAAGGGCATTAGGAGAGTCGAATGTGTAACCGGCAAGTGCAGGAATACCCCATTGATTTATCTTCAAACCATACTTGTCAGCTAGTGCCTGCCAACGTTCTTTGTTCTGCAGACCCTTTGCGGTAATCTGTTCCCAAGACTTTTCCTTCTCCATTACATCAAGGGCGGCAAGTGCTGCAGTTGGTCCAATACGGTCGGTCCAGAATGTTGAACTAATCCAGGAACCCTGAGCAGCATCCATTATTTCTTTCTTTCCAAGAACTGCAGCAATAACGTATCCGTTACCCATAGTCTTAGAATAGATGGTCATATCTGGATAAACACCATATTTCTTGTGAAGTCCGCCAAATGTCTCTCGGAAACCTGAAGAACATTCATCGAAAATGAGTATTACACCATATTCGTTGCAAAGATTGCGAATATGTTCAAGATAACCCTCAGCAGGACCGAAATTGCGGCAAACCTCCATCTTGACAGCTGCAAGATCAGGCGTATTGCGAATGATGTTCTCTATCTCTTCGAAATTGTTGTAATGAAAAGGTATAGAAGAGCCCCGGAGTCCTTTAGGAACGCCTGCTGTAGGAATGCCAGGGAGAAGGTGTCCCGCAAGGGCATCGTTTTCGCCAAGGTTTACAGATACATACCAGTCGTGCCAACCGTGATAGCCACAGATTGCCACCTTATCCTTACCGGTATAGGCACGTACAATACGTATGCACATAGAGTTGGCTTCGCCACCGCCACGGGTGTATCGTACACCACCGGCCCATGGATTCATCTTGATGAGCCGTTCTGCAAGATAAACTTCTTCAGGACAGTTGAAAGTAGTAAGGTTACCATCACGAACAACCTTCATCACAGCTTCATCAACCTCCTCACGAGCATATCCAAGTGTGTTGGTACCCACACCCATAAGACCGCAGTCGATATACTCACGACCGTCAAGATCCCATACGCGACATCCCTTTGACTTGCTATAATATGCCGGCCAATTCTCGGGCAACAACTGCTCGGGTCTTTTTGATAACAACGATGTCCCCCCGGGGATCAACGTTTTTGCTTTTTTGTAAAGCTCTTGTCCTTTACCCATTGTACTGAATATTTATTTATTAATTACTGAATCGTTAGCAAGTGATTTGGCATAACCCTCATTGTTTGAAAACTTGCTATTGATTGCATAAACTTCCTTATGTTCAAGGAGATAGTCAATATAAGCCTTCCAGTCCTTGTCTATACCGAGATGCTCGATAAGAGTCTTTATTACCTCAAAATCTTCTGGCTCATCTATAGTTATGCGATAGTCATCTGCATTGAAATCACCTGCGGGATTTGGATAATTGTACGTCTTGAAAATATTACCTCCATTTGCTGTTCCATTCTTCCAGACATAAGGAGTAACGTGCTCTCGTTCAGACTTCAAGTCAGCCTCTTTATATGCCTTCTCAATAGCAGAAAATTTCACAACTTCTGTATCGAGACCATCAGGGAAACTTTTTGCATCGGTATGCACATAATCATACTCTGGATGTTCGAGTGCGAATGTAACTACGGTATCAATAACATTTGGATCAATCAAAGGACAGTCTGAAGTTAGTCTGATCACATAATCAGGCTTTTCTGTTTCTGCTGTTTCATAGAAACGTGAAAGTACATCCTCAACAGAGCCTTTGAAGTACTCAACACCAACCTTATCGGCAACCTTTACAATGTATTTAGAACCTTCTTCGTCGGTAGTGGCAATCTTAAGTTTGCTTACCGTTTTTGACTGAAGGATGCGCCTGAGATGGATTTCGAGAAGCGTCTGTCCGTTCACCTCCTTAAGAATTTTTGCAGGCAGACGGGTTGAACCATAACGTGCCTGCGTAATAGCTAAAATCTTCATATTATTACCAATTAACTGGTTTTAACAATTCCAATTCTTCAACCTTTATATCAAGATTAATTTCTATATCCTTTACAGAAGTAAAATTCTGAAGAAGCTGTTCTTTGTTATCCACTCCTATCAATACACCATCAATATATGGATTATGGAGGTTGTAGTTAAGAGCAAGGTCTCCTACAGAGATACCTTTGCTTACTGCATATTCATCGAGCTGAATAAGATACTTCTTGAGCGGTTGAAGTTTCTCAGGAAGTGTTTCCCTATCCTTGAAGAAAAGCCCTTGGAGGAAGGTGCTGCGGACATGTATCTCCACACCCATCTCCTTAAGTTGCTTGAAATATGGCTCAAACTGACGGTCGAAGATATTGTAAGGCACCTGAATAAGCGAGAAAGGAATACCATCCTTGAGAATCTGATCGAGTTCCCAAGGCTCATAGAGAGAAAAACCAATACGATCTACCTTACCTTCTTTCTGAAGCTGAACGAAATCATTCCAGACGGGCTTATTCTCACGATAAGCCTCAAAATGATGAAGAAGGTATCCGTAAAGACAATCTATTCCAAGAACCTTCAGAGAATTGTTGAAAGTCTCAGCAACCGTATTATCACACTTTGGATACTTACTGACAATCTTGAAAGATTCGCCAGCCTTTACATCACCCAGGACTTCTTCTGCATTGCCATAGGCTGAGGAAGTATCCAAAATCAGGACACCTCCTACCTTGGCATTGTTTAGCATGTCTGATACCTGTTCTATTGAAGGGCGACCAGCGGAATTTATTCCGTATTGGAGTCCAAACTGAACGGTACCCAATATTAATTTTCTATTCATGCAAACTCATTCTTCTTTTTTTAATGTAATCAATTATAAGAGCTGGAATAATCGAAAGGAAGAAAACTAAAAATATTGACAACACAATATTCACCACAGCATTTTGTGATAAAATCAACCAATAAGGATTAATGTAACACAGAATGAACATCTGAGTTATAAAGATATACCACGAATTACGTCCAAGCCAACACAGAAATGTGAAAAGCTTCCCAGAGGAGTCTAAAACACTCACTCCCCTTTGCAGAAAGATAAACAACGCTAAGGTCCAAAAATAAGCAGGCCATTGTTGGGAAGCCCAGCCATAATCGAGAATGAAAGGTGAAAGATTCATATTTTGCAAGATTGTTAAATACAAAAGAGAGCCTATCACACAAAACAACACAATATACTTGTTGTATTGTTTTAATGACAAAAACATATACGCAGGAACGCTTAGGAATAAATACCTAATGCATGTCAATCATATAAACCTTCAGAAACAGACGCTCGTACACAACAATAATTCAGTGTTAGGCATACTAACAACACAAGAAATAAACCCAAGCATTTATACCTTTTTAAAAATAAGTATACGAAAGGAATAATAAGCCATATTTGGAGATATACCCATAGATAATAAGACCCTGGTCCTTCCCCTACCAACCTATGGCATATATCACTAATTTCCAGCGTATTATCACTTTGCAGCAATATTATAATCATTTGACATATTACAACTATAAAGTATGGAAAGACTACCTGTTTTAATAATCTGCCACTTCTTCGTTTATTGAAATAGTTCAAAAGAGAATCACCTCTATCCTTAATTCCTTTAAAAGATAAATAGAAAGAAATAAAAAGGAAGATAGGAACAGCTTGTCCTATATGAAATGAAGAATAAGTATAATTCAATACAATCCCAGGCAATATATGTAACAGAATAACCGATATAATGGCAAGCCCCCTAATTGCATCAATAATTTGTATACGATCTTTAGTATCCATCATTTATTAACAAACTTTTTGACCTTACTGATTACATACTGCTGCTGTTCGTCGGTGAGGGTTGGGAACATAGGCAATGCAAGGCAATGCTTGTAGTATTCCTCAACGACTGGCAGGTCGCCCTCCTTGTTGCCAAACTGCTTGTAGTACGGCATGAGATTGAGCGGATAATAGAGTACTTGCGCGAATATCCTGTTCTCACGGAGAAAGTTATAGAGGCCAAGTCGGTCTTCCACCTGAATAACATAAAGGTGGTAAGCATGATAAACATCAGCGGCCTCGTATGGGGTTTTGATTTCTGGGATGCTTACGAATGCCTCATTGTACTTACGGACGAGTTCACGACGGATTTCTACATTCTTGCGTGCGCGTTTGAGTTGTGAGGTTCCAAGAGCTGCCTGAATATCAGTGATACGATAATTGTAACCAAGTTCCTGCATCTCGTAATACCAAAGACCATCCTCGTGCTGAAGCTTTTCTGCCTCGTGCGTGATACCATGGGTGCGATAGAGAGCCATCTTCTCATAGTACTCTTTATTTTGAGTGCATGCCATACCGCCCTCACCGGTAGTGATGTGCTTAACTGGATGGAAAGAAAAGACGGTTATGTCAGAATACTTACCACATCCACAATATACCCTCTCGCCAGTAGAGTCAATAAAGTATGCTCCAGGGGCATGACAAGCATCTTCGAGAATCCACATGCCGTATTCGTCGGCTACCTTGCGGTACTCCTCCATATTGTGAGGATAGCCGGCAAAGTCTACGAGTACCATACCCTTGTAAGTACCTTTAGGAGCAGTAGACAGAATCTCCTTAAGCTTATTGATATCAAGGAGATAAGTCTCAGGATCGATATCAACAAACTTAACATTACCCCCACAGAAACGGATACAGTTGGCAGAAGAAGCAAAGGTCATAGGAGTACAGATGACATTATCACCCTCCTTAACACCCAATGCTATGGCAGCAATGTGAAGAGCCGCAGTAGCATTGCAAACTGCTACAGAGTACTTTGCGTGTACATATTCACAGAAGGCCTCTTCAAACTCTGGTATTTTAGGTCCACAGGTCAAGTAATCAGACTTAAGTGTCTCTACTACTGCCTGTATATCTCCGTCAGAAATATACTGACGACCGTATGAGATTGGCAATTTCATTGTTTTCTCTCCTCTGATTACTTAACCTCAAAATTTGGATCTACGTACTTCTTGATGTTCTCTCGCATGGTCTCAGGAGTTTCCCACTCATCGTTAATGTCAGAACTGTAGTGAAATCCAAAAGGAACCATCTTGGCATGGTGATGCTTGAGGTAGTCCTCTCGATTCCAACAGTAAGATACTGAAGGAAGTATTGCATAGTAACGACCGAGGTCAATTGTATCAAGAGCATCGGTTACAGTAATCATCTCCTCATGGAGCTTCTCTCCTGGGCGGATACCTACTTCAACCTGCTTCATATTTGGAGCAATGGCAGTAGCAACATCGCAGATCTTATAAGAAGGAATCTTAGGTATGAAGATTTCACCACCAAGGTGGTTCTTGAGAGCAAACATAACAAGAGCTACACCATCTTCAAGAGAGATATTGAAACGAGTCATACGCTTATTGGTGATAGGTAAGAACTCAGCACCCTCATCACGCTTCTTGATGAAGAATGGAATAACAGAGCCGCGAGAACCCATTACGTTTCCATAACGAACTACAGAGAAACGAATATTCTTGCTGCCCTTAATATTATTGGCTGCTGTGAAGAGCTTATCAGAAGTAAGTTTAGTTGCGCCATAGAGGTTAATAGGAGCACAAGCCTTGTCAGTAGAGAGTGCTACAACATCCTTTACTCCCTGAATCATAGCCGCATCAATCACGTTTATTGCGCCATGGATATTGGTCTTGATACACTCCTCTGGGTTGTACTCTGCGGTATCTACCTGCTTGATAGCAGCTGCGTGGATGATAACGTCAACACCTTCGCAAGCACGAATGAGACGATCCTTATCACGTACATCACCTATGAAATATCTCATCTGAGGATACTGATTCTCCGAATACTTCTGCTTCAGTTCGAACTGCTTTAGCTCATCACGAGAGTAGATAATAATTTTCTTTACTTGCGGATAATCACGGAGAATGATTTCCACAAACTTCTTGCCGAAAGAACCTGTTCCTCCGGTAATCAAGACGGATTTGTTATTAAGCATAATAATAGTTAGCGTCCAATTCTGACGTATACCCTAAGAAAAGCCGCCACAAGGCGATTTTCTAATAAATAACGTCAAAAAGGATATTAATTAAAAAATTGTTACTAGTTCAATCCGATTGTCAAGGGCAATAAATGTTCATAATCCCTAGGTCCTTTAACAATCTCACTGAAGAATCTCTTGAAATAATCAAGCACAGACACACCCTGCATCTTACATGTTGAGATGATGGTATGATATACCGCTGAGACGCAGGCCATCTTATCGCTTCCGAAGAATAACGAGTTCTTTCACTCACCGGCTAAAGGGCGGATAAATCGTTCGGCAATGGAATTGTCGATTGAATAAGAGCCGTCATTTAAGTAAGCAAATAGCTGAGTCCAAAAAGTATTTATATAACTTATGGTCTTCTCCAGCTTGCTGATCTGTTCATAAGCATATTTATGGACATGTTTGATGATTATTGCGCCTGCGGGCAGTTGACGAATATCACTATTATGGCAAACCGTATTGTCGGCACCCATGGTGCGATAAGACAATCCTTGATGACAAAGACGAACCTCCTTGGGTTTTGCTTCCGCGTTTTCTTCACACATAGGATCATCGCCATGCTGCAGCAATGAGGATCCGATGGATTGGGGAGTGCTGCCAAAATTATCCATGTCACGTGTGTGGTCCTCTTCGGCTTCCCGCTTCCTTTTATTAATACCCTTTTGGCTCTTGCTACCATAAAGGTTTTTGTTACAGACTTTCAACCTCTCTTCCAATGCTGTTATTTTAGACAAAAGAATACCAACCATCTGTTTGTAATCGTCTAACTGTTTTTTGCTATCATAACAGTCTTCTGCATAGAAAGAAGTTCATTAACCTTGGACGTTACCTACATAAATTTGTACCCACGCTTGAAATATTTTTCAAATATGCTGCAAAACCGTTGATCATAACCGAACAAGCGGACCAGACGTAAATCTTTAGACATCACGATAAAGACATCACCGACATCAGGTTCACGATTTAACTGTTGATGAATGATGGATAAGACCTCGTCATATTTACAACGTATATCGTGAAAATTGCGAACAAAGAAAAAACGGTTTAAACCTGTTATATTCAACATAAACCCTCCAGTTTCTCTACCAGATTTCTCAAACCTGCGTAGCTTAAATTCTTCTGACTGATATGAACACCGTTACTCATACGGATATCCACCAATATACGAGACCCAGTATTTGGAAAAACAGGTTATAATTATATTAAAAATAAAGAGAGTCCTAAAAAAGGAAAAGAGAATATCCTCTCTCCCCTTATAATTTTATTTTCAATCAAATAAATTACCAATTAGCGATCTCATATTCCGGAGCAGTAGGGATTGTATCCACTTCTGCCGGAAACATCACTTGGATCTTATCCCAATCAAAGCCAACCTTATCAAAATCTTCTACCGATTTAATATGGCTTTTCACACCATTCGTACTCAAATACACCGGATCAGTCATTGGCTTTAATCAGACAAGCGTCTAAAGAAGGAGGAATACCCACAGGAATAGTATTCACTTCCTCAGGACTCTTTACCACGATCTTATCTCAAGCAGAGAATAAGGCAAAATAAACATCCGGATTCGGAATATGATGACGACTACCCAATTGAACCAGATAAACCTCATCCGCATCGTCAGCTTAAAGGAGTATACCTTCCGGACAATCGGAAGTCAGATTAGAATATCACCTATGGTGAAGCCACAGGCCTCAGCCAAAACGTAACTTTACTATTCAACAAAATAAATACTTCACAAATGATATTATTCTATGTCCATATTCGGATAAGGATTTTCCTCCAAATTCTTTAAATGCTCCACCATCTCAAACTCTTCCCTCGTCAATTCCCGATCCTTCCAACCGTCTATTATTGCGTGTGCCTCCGCCGCCAGCTCTTCGTCAAAGACCTCGGCGTAACAGGCTACCAACAAACGGCATTTCAAAAGCGAGACGGGAAGTGTATCCAAGATATCCCAACTACGATTGAGAACCGACTGGATTTTATCTTCCTTATCACCGTGATTATAAATGGTAGCATTATAGCCGGTCAACAAAGCGATACAAAGAGAAGCTTCCTCTTCAAGAGTACGTCCGTGCGAACCGAAAAGATGCTCACAACGATGATACACATCCGTATTTAACTGACGGAAACGGTCGGAGTAGATGGGTTCGCCATCCAGACCTAAATGGAGAAGTTCGTGCGAAACAGCGCACAAAGAATCGATTTCTGATTGCAAAGACAACATGGTGATTTATTTACGTATTGGAATATGCACCACAGAGGGCACAGAGTTCACTGAGTTTTTAATTCTTTATTAGCTCGATTAAAGAGGGATGAATGAAAGCAGTGGCAACTGCCATAACCCCCTGGATGGAAACCACCACACGGCGGTCACCTTTAATACGGACAAACTCACCCTCGACACCCTCAAAGATGCCACCGGTGACACGAACACGGTCTCCCTTCTTCATGGAAACGGCGGAAGGGTCCAGATAAACAACCTGTTCATCGTAATTACCGGCAACAGCTATAAAGCTACGCATCTGGACTTCAGGAATGGTAATGGGCTGACGGGTCTCACGGTCCATGATATAACGAATGGGAAGAGAAGCGCCGACAGTGGATTTCATTTCGTCAACCTCACTGCGGGTGGCATAAACAAAAACCAGGTTGTGAACAACAGGAACCAGTTTGCGGATCTTACGCTCACCACGGAATACGTATTCGTAGCGCATGGGAAGGAAATTCTTCACTCCACGGGAGTCCAGGTATTCCTTAAAGGCAAGCTCACGGCTATAGGTGATACGAAGGGCGTACCAGGATTTATCAATGCTGTTGTTCACGAAAGGATATGATTGGGGGACACCGGGGTAGTGAAATACCTTCCGGTCAAGTTTACTAATTCTATTATTTGCCTTGCAGCGTATATCATTTCATCAAGTACTCCCCTATCGCAGGAGAGACGGTTTGAAAAGGGATTCAGAGCAAAAAAGACCATCTTCATAAAGAAGCAGGGAATTTTTGATCTTAGATTTTGTAAACAAGCGTATTATGAAGCAGAAATGTTTCAATAGACGTTCGTCTTTTGAAACACCTTTTTTGTAAATAAATCAAAAGTATCAGACAAACAAAATCAGACAGATAATAAATAGTTTTTTATTAATTCATAAACAACTATATATTAGTGCATTAATGTAATAAGTGAAAGAGGAATATTATTTTTTTTATTAAACATTTTGTAGTTCTAAAAATACCCTCTATCTTTGCGTTCA
>ENA-ORME01000277-ORME01000277.1-human-gut-metagenome-genome-assembly--contig:-NODE-277-length-21513-cov-12.109889_pt1 | contig 21513 bp, 16 predicted proteins | sample MGYA00242097_ERZ508983 | MGnify/ENA primary metagenome ERZ508983 (study PRJEB26280, sample SAMEA2531408) | human gut metagenome | biome: human gut; feature: human-associated habitat; material: faeces...
ACGTGTCTCAATAAAGCCCAGCGCCAGACCCGCCAGCAATGCCGGGATAACCTGCGCCTGGTAGCCCACTTTGGCGATGGTAAACAGGCCGAAGTTCCACACCTCTGGCGTTTGCTGACCAAGTAAGTAAGCGTTCATTAACTGCGGAGAGACCAGCGTCACGCCGAGTACGATTCCGAGAATGGGCGTTCCGCCCATCTTGCGCACCGCTGACCAGCAGATCCCGACCGGCAGATAGAAGAAGATGGCTTCGCCAATCAGCCACAGGAAGTCATAGATGCTTTGCAGCGCCGGGTACATCTGCGCCAGGGTTTTGCCGTCGCTCATTGGCACATCGCCGATGACGTTACGGAAGCCCAGAATTAAGCCCCCGCTGATCAGCGCCGGCAGCAGTGGGAAGAAGATCTCCGCAAAATGGGAAATCAGCTGCTCATGCCATTTCATATTCTGGCGCGCTGCCTTCTTCGCCTGCTCTTTATCGGCGGAAGAGTGCCCGGTAGTCGCCAGCAGAGCCTGATAGTAATCGCCCACTTCGGTACCAATCACCACCTGGAACTGCCCGGCGTTGGTGAAGCAGCCTTTAACCATTTTCAACTCTTCAATGGCTTTCGGATTGGCTTTGGCCGGATCGTTCAGCACGAAGCGCAGGCGGGTAATGCAATGGCTGACGGTGGCGATGTTCTCGCGTCCGCCGACCAGGACGATCAGCTGATCGATATCGGCTTGTTTGACTTTACTCATCATGAAACCTCATGACAGATGGTGAAAGGGGTTATGACCTGTGCGCAAGCCTACTCCTTCAACGTGACGGCGAAAATGGGAACGTTCCCGAAATCGGGCGAAGATCACAATAATCCGTTTAGCGGGGGCTATCTGGATGCGTTTCTTGATATGTGTTCAAGCGCGAGTATGCCCTTTGAGATTTATGTCTGAAGCTTACGGGCCTGTGAGGGGAGTGATATAAAAATATTCTAAATTCATGAGGTTAATAGTTAATATTTTTGAAGAAATACCGGGTCAATATCTTAAAAATACGTTTACCAGACCTAAACGTGATCTGGTTGGAACATTCATATCGTGTTCAGGCATAGGCTGCTTTCAAATTGCTAAAAAAGTCTGGGGCGCGTATGTACGGAAACAACGAGATCATCAGTTATTTACAGGCCAATAAAATACTTGCGTTAAAGCTCGACCATGCTATTACAGGTGTAAGTGAGCAAGTTAAAAATCAGGTGGATACGATAAGTAAAGGCGCGACTCGTCTGTTGTATTACACCTCATGTTTCACCGATGAATACAATGACGTTTGCCAGAGACAAAAGACCGAAGATATACGTTTCAGGGATGCCGTTTATAAGGTGCTCAGTGGCGTTGATGTCGCCTATAACATGCTACAAATCTACTTTGAAGAAATTTTCAAAAACAAAACCTCAGACCAGTTAGAATACATCAAGCAGCGCCTGATGGCCGTAAATGTTCATGTTGCAGCAGTTACTCTCACAGGTGCTGGATTTACATTAGCTGTCGCCTCTTACGTTCGACTTGGTTTAAACCTCAGTCTCGAACTCAGCGCCATTGCAGGAACATGGGCATCCCGGGGTATTGCCCTTATAGGTTTTTATGGTGTCGTGCAGAAAGCTGCAGATAGTGCTTATCGACTGCATATTCAATTCCCTGCCTATTATTCTGCACTTTATGCGCAAGGACTGGAAATGCTCTATTTTCTCATTGAGCCGATATTTCATCGGGCGGGCGCGATGAAAGCGCAATAGGCGTAGAATGACCAAATTGCAGACATCATTAGCAGGATGATCCAATAGTCATGCTGAACTACATAAAACGTTTTTTACGTTGGCAAGGGAGAACTTTCTTTTCAGTTTACGGCCCAACCGCGCTAACAATTATATTCGCCATTATTCAGGCTCATTTCTTTCCAGGAAGCCCAGTCTGGCCAGTCGGGGTTTTCTTCATTGCCGTAATGATTATTTTTGGCCGTTATATAAAAGGCTGAACACTCCAATATTGATATCAACTAATAAGGAAATTATATGTCTACTCCCGCACACTTATGGCTTGAAGATGAGAACGGTTCGCCGGTTGTCGGCAGCTGCATGATACCGCTGCGCCTGGGCTCTATTGAATTAAAATCATTCTCTCACGGTGTGACCATCCCGGTTGACTCCCATTGGGGAAAACTCACTGGTACTCGTGTTCACCGCCCAATCACAATAATTAAAGAATTCGATCAGACAACTCCCCTTCTGTACCGTGCGGTGTGCGAAGGCCGAACAATGAAGAAAGCGACAATCAAAATGTACCGTATTTTGGACTCAGGGATCGAAGCCGAGTATTTTAACATCATTCTTGAAAACGTGAAGTTCACAACGGTAGCGCCATATCTGTCACCCAACGGCACGAGCAGTACTCACCTCGAAACGCTCGAATTGCGCTATGAGGCGATCACATGGAAGTATATGGAAGGCAATATCCTATATCGTGATTCATGGAACGATCGCTGTTGTGCATAATATCGAAAGAAATGGCGCAGGAGACATTGATACGCTAATTGATTTTCTGCTCCCTGCGCTTACTTTTCTTTCTGACACGTTCTACGACAGGCGGGCTGGAATAACGATCTGACGGGGCTCGGTACGCCCGGTAATTTGCTCGATCAGCTGCGCGGCAGCCTGCCGGCCAGACTCGGCATAACCCGGGTCAACGCTGATAATCTCCGGGTGTAAGAACTTCATCAGCGGCGTGCTTCCCACGCTCGCTAACTGCAGCTCCCCGATGCGTTGCTCCTGCAAATATTTGCTCGCACCCAATGCAAGGGTATCCGTGGCGCACACCAGGGCGGTGGTTTGTGCAGTCAGCACGCTGGCGACCTGCTCATATCCCTGTTTCATACCCAGCCCAGGCAGCGCGGCCACGGCGGGGAGATTGTTTTTTTTACAAAATGCCAGGTACGCTTCATGGCGACGCTTGCCGGTGGTGATGTCGGCATGCGGCACGCCGAGATAGCTGATATGCCGATGGCCCTGTTCATACAGGCGCTGCATCAGGATCACGATTGCCCCTTCGTCATCGTAACAGACAGAGGCAAACCCGCTGGCGTCGCGCGCCAGCAGCACCAGAGACGGCTGCCAGGGTTTAAGCATGTCCTCTTTAAGGCCGGTAAACCCGAACAGCACTACGCCATCAATGTTGCGGCGCTGAAGCATACCGAGATGCTCCTCCACCATTTGCGCCGAGAACTTGCTCTCCATCATGATCGGATCGTAGCCCTGCTCGTAGAACGCGGGCAGCATCGTCTGTACGGCGAGGTTTTCGGAGAGGGAATCCAGACGCGAGACAATAATGGCGACCACTTTATCGCTCTGCCCGCGCATGGCGCGCGCGGAGCGGGAAGGGGAAAAACCGTGCTGATTCATCACCGCCTCGACGCGCTCGCGTGTGCGCTCGCTGACACCGCTTTCGTTGTTAAGCACGCGTGAGACGGTCGATTTCCCCACGCCGCTTAAACGCGCGATGTCTTTAATCGTAAGGCGGTTCTGCATGCTGTATTCCCTGTAACAACGATAAAATAATCAGTTGAGCCTAATGCTATCCTGCGAATTCGCTATGGGCAAAGTCTGGTTTACGTGCGGTTTATTTACGAGGGGGTATCATACCGCCCGAATAGTCACAAAAGGTATGGTTAAATCCTTATACTGCGCGACGACATCCCATTTTTAACTTACCGGAGGCCACATGGATCCCGATCCCACACCTCTCCTGACCAGGAGAAAACCTTCTTTCCGGTAAGCCAGCCTTTTGCTGTCTCACCGGCGTGAGGCAGCAACGTTCATACGTTCCTGCTTGATAAATTAAGTGCCTGACAGGTACGGCTCTGCCACGCCTGCGGGAAAACTGCGTCCGCCTTTGCGGATGCGGGGGAATGACTATGCTGAAAAATATCACCCGGCAGCTGTTCGCGCAGCTGAGCCGCCACCTGCCACATCGCCTGATTGCGCGCGATCCGCTGCCAAATGCCAACACCCTGGCGGGCGCGGAAATCCCCGCTTCCCTGACCGAGCGCTGCCTGAACGTGGCGGCGATGGATGAAAACGAAGTCTGGCGCGCCTTTGGCGGCCACCCGGAAGGGCTGAACGCGCAAGAAGTGTCAAAAATCCGCGAGGAACATGGCGATAACCAGATCCCGGCGCAAAAACCCTCTCCATGGTGGGTCCACCTGTGGCTCTGCTACCGCAATCCGTTCAACCTGCTGCTGACGGTGCTCGGGATTATCTCTTACGCCACTGAAGATCTGTTTGCCGCAGGCGTAATTGCCCTGATGGTGGGGATCTCCACGCTGCTTAACTTTATTCAGGAAGCGCGCTCCACCAAAGCGGCGGATGCGCTGAAAGCGATGGTCAGCAATACTGCCACCGTGTCGCGCGTGATTAACGACCTCGGCGAAAACGCCTGGATTGAACTGCCCATTGACCAGCTGGTGCCGGGCGATCTGGTGAAGCTGGCGGCGGGGGACATGATCCCGGCGGATTTACGCATCATCCAGGCGCGGGATCTGTTCGTCGCGCAGGCGTCACTCACCGGTGAATCCCTGCCCGTAGAGAAGGTGGCGCGGACCCGCGATCCGCAGCAGATGAACCCGCTGGAATGCGACACCCTGTGCTTTATGGGCACCACGGTGGTCAGCGGCACGGCGCAGGCCATTGTCACCGCTACCGGCGGCAACACCTGGTTTGGGCAGCTTGCCGGACGCGTCAGCGAGCAGGAGAGCGAGCCGAACGCATTCCAGAAAGGCATTGGCCGCGTCAGCATGCTGCTGATCCGCTTTATGATGGTCATGACGCCGATTGTCCTGCTGATCAACGGCTACACCAAAGGTGACTGGTGGGAAGCGGCGCTGTTCGCCCTCTCCGTGGCTGTCGGCTTAACGCCGGAAATGCTGCCGATGATTGTCACCTCCACGCTGGCGCGCGGGGCGGTCAAACTCTCTAAACAAAAGGTGATCGTCAAACACCTCGACGCCATCCAGAACTTTGGCGCGATGGACATTCTTTGCACCGATAAAACCGGCACCCTGACCCAGGACAAAATCGTGCTGGAGAACCACACCGATATCGCCGGAAAGACCAGCGAACGGGTGCTGTACAGCGCGTGGCTGAACAGTCACTACCAGACAGGGCTGAAAAACCTGCTCGACGTGGCGGTGCTGGAAGGTGTGGATGAAGAGTCTGCCCGCATGCTCTCCGGCCGCTGGCAGAAGGTGGACGAAATTCCGTTCGACTTTGAACGGCGCCGCATGTCGGTGGTGGTCAGCGAGCAGCCGGACGTACATCAGCTGATCTGCAAAGGGGCATTGCAGGAGATCCTGAATGTTTCCACGCAGGTGCGTCATAACAGCGAGATCGTGCCGCTGGATGAGACCATGCTGCGCCGCATCAAACGCGTCACCGATAACCTGAACCGTCAGGGGCTGCGCGTGGTGGCGGTAGCAAGCAAGTTCCTGCCCGCGCGGGAAGGGGACTACCAGCGTATCGATGAATCCGATTTGATCCTCGAGGGTTACATCGCATTCCTCGATCCGCCGAAAGAGACCACCGCGCCGGCGCTGAAAGCACTGAAAGCGAGCGGGATCACCGTCAAAATCCTGACCGGCGACAGCGAGCTGGTGGCGGCCAAAGTGTGCCACGAAGTGGGCCTGGACGTGGGCGACGTCGTGGTGGGGAGCGACATTGAGCACCTGTCCGACGATGAGCTGGCCGAGCTTGCCCTGCGCACCACGCTGTTTGCCCGCCTGACGCCGATGCATAAAGAACGCATCGTCACTCTGCTGCGTCGTGAAGGGCACGTGGTGGGCTTTATGGGCGACGGCATCAACGATGCGCCAGCCCTGCGTGCGGCGGATATCGGTATCTCCGTGGACGGCGCGGTGGATATCGCCCGCGAGGCGGCAGATATCATTCTGCTGGAAAAGAGCCTGATGGTGCTCGAGGAGGGCGTCATCGAAGGGCGTCGCACCTTCGCCAATATGCTCAAATACATCAAAATGACCGCCAGCTCCAACTTCGGTAACGTCTTCAGCGTGCTGGTGGCGAGCGCCTTCCTGCCGTTCCTGCCGATGCTGCCGCTGCACCTGCTGATTCAGAACCTGATGTACGATGTCTCTCAGGTCGCCATCCCGTTTGATAACGTGGACGACGAGCAGATCAAGAAGCCGCAGCGCTGGAACCCCGCCGATCTGGGGCGCTTTATGCTGTTCTTTGGGCCGATCAGCTCCATCTTTGACATTCTGACCTTCTGCCTGATGTGGTTTGTGTTCCACGCCAATACCCCGGAACACCAGACGCTGTTCCAGTCCGGCTGGTTCGTGGTGGGGCTGCTGTCCCAGACCCTGATTGTGCATATGATCCGCACCCGCCGCATTCCGTTTATCCAGAGCCGTGCCGCATGGCCGCTGATCGTGATGACGGGCATTGTGATGGCGCTCGGGATCGCGCTGCCGTTCTCGCCGCTTGCAAGTTACCTGCAACTTCAGGCGCTGCCGCTGAGCTACTTCCCGTGGCTGGTGGCGATCCTCGCGGGTTACATGGTGCTGACGCAGATGGTCAAAGGGTTCTATAGCCGTCGGTATGGATGGCAGTAACGGCAAGCCCGGTGGCGCTGCGCTTACCGGGCCTACGATCCGAACGTAGGCCGGGTAAGGCGAAGCCGCCACCCGGCAGCTGGCTTTCCTCCCAAATTCAACAACCTGTGATCTCCGTCAGCGCATTCGCTTGACGACAATTTGAGCGCATGTTAACAGAATGTTTTGCCTTTATTTGGCCCGTCAGATAAGGAACATTCATGTTACGGTACAGCCTCTTAACCGCCGGGCTCATGCTCGGCGCCTCCACCTTTGCCGCCCCGGCAGGCGACCTTCCCTTAATGCCCTGGCCTGCGAAGGTTGAACGCCCGACCACGCAGGGTGCGCTGGTGCTTAACAATCAACTCACCGTGAGCGTCAGCGGCGACGATCTGGGGGATGCGGTCAACCGCCTGCGCCAGCGCATCGCCCTGCAAACCGGCTGGACGCTACAGCCGCAGGCCGAAAAACCTGACAAGCCAACCATCCGTATTTCCATCGCTAAAAAAGTGAAGCCGCAGCCGCTGCCGGACAGCGATGAGAGCTATAAACTCACGGTGGACGCCAACGGCGTAAATATCTCCGCCAACACCCGCTTCGGCGCGCTGCGCGCCATGGAAACCTTGCTCCAGCTGATGCAGAACGGTGCCGAAAACACCTCGATTCCGTGGGTTACCATTGAAGATTCGCCGCGCTTCCCGTGGCGCGGGCTGCTGCTCGATTCAGCGCGCCATTTCATCCCGTTACCCGATATCAAACGCCAGATCGACGGCATGGCCGCGGCTAAGCTCAACGTCCTGCACTGGCATTTGACGGACGATCAGGGCTGGCGCTTTACCTCGAAGCGTTATCCAAAATTAACCCAGCTTGCCAGCGATGGGCTGTTCTACACCCCCGAGCAGATGCGCGAGATTGTGCGTTACGCTGCCGAGCGCGGCATACGCGTGGTGCCGGAAATTGATATGCCGGGCCACGCCTCGGCGATTGCCGTCGCCTACCCGGAGCTGATGAGCGCGCCGGGGCCGTACGCCATGGAGCGCCACTGGGGCGTGCTTAAGCCAGTGCTGGATCCCACCAAAGAGGCGACCTATACCTTTGCCAACGCGATGGTCAGCGAACTGGCGGCGATCTTCCCGGATCCGTATCTGCATATTGGCGGCGATGAGGTTGACGACAGCCAGTGGAAAGCGAACGCTGCGATCCAGAGATTCATGCGCGACAACAAACTGGCGGACAGCCATGCGTTGCAGGCGTATTTCAACCGCAAGCTGGAGACGATCCTTGAGAAGCACCACCGGCAGATGGTTGGCTGGGATGAGATCTACCATCCCGATCTGCCGAAAAGCATTCTGATCCAGTCCTGGCAGGGACAGGACGCGCTGGGGCAGGTGGCGCAGAACGGTTATAAGGGCATTCTCTCAACCGGTTTCTACCTCGATCAGCCGCAATCCACCGCCTACCACTACCGCAATGAAATTGTGCCGCAGGGGCTGAACGGCGTGGATGTGATAGCGGACACCGACAGCGTCCAGAGCTGGGCTTTCTCCATGCCGCGTCTGAAAGGCAAGCCGGTGGAAGGCAGCTTTACGCTGGTGAAAGGCGATGCCGGGTGGCGTGGATTTATTGATTTTGCCGGGAAATCGCGTCGGGCGGTGGATAACATTCAGTGGCGGGACGACAACCAGGTAACGTTTACCGTTGATACCTGGATGGGTGAAACGCGTCCGGTCGTTTCTGTTGAGAACGATAAGCTCAGCGGCTATTTCCTGGTGGGTAACGCCCGCTACCCGATCGACGGCACGCGTCTGGACGCGGTGCCAAAAGGCATACCGCCGGTGGTGCCGGACCCGGCGAACGAGGCCAATCTGCTCGGCGGTGAAGCCGCGCTGTGGGCGGAAAACGTGGTCGCGCCGGTGCTGGATATCCGTCTGTGGCCGCGCGCCTTTGCGGTGGCGGAGCGGCTTTGGTCGGCGAAGGACGTCAACGACATCGACAACATGTATACCCGGCTACAGGCGATGGACAGCTGGTCCACGGTATCGGTTGGGCTACAGCAGCATACCCAGCAGCAGGTACAGTTCACGCGCCTCGCTAATAATGCGGATACCTTGCCGCTGCAAATCCTCGCCCAGGCGCTTGAACCGGCGCAGTATTACACCCGCCAGCATCTTAAGTTCCAGGCCGGAAACTATCATCAGTTTGAGCCGCTCAACCGGCTCGCTGACGCGCTAAACGCGGAAAGTGCGACCGTGCGTCAGATGAATAAATGGGCTGATCGTCTGGTGAGCGATGCGGAAGACACGGAGAGCGCCGACGCGCTGCGCCACGTCTTTAACCGCTGGCAGAACAACACCAGCGACGTGCTGGCCTTGAGCGAAAACAGCTATCAGTTGAAGGCCATCAAACCGGTAATTCAGGAGGTGGACAAGCTGGCCTCGATTGGCCTGCGGCTGACGGATCTGGTGGCACGTCAGGGAACGCTGGATGATAAAGAGATCGCGTCGATCCAGAGCGAACTGGATAACGCGGCGAAAATCCAGGACGAGGTGGTGATTGCGGCGGTTTACCCGCTGGAAACGCTGCTGCGTGCGACGCAGAATCAGTAGAAAAAAATACCCCTCACCCCAACCCCTCTCCCCATAGGGGCGAGGGGCACTATCGGTACCCTCTCCCCTTTGGAGGGAGGGCCAGGCGAGGGGGCTCTATCGGTACCCTCTCCCCTTTGGAGGGAGGGCCAGGCGAGGGTGCTCTATCGGTACCCTCTCCCCTTTGGGGAGAGGGTTAGGGTGAGGGGTAAGGTTTTTCCACTCAGTTCTTCAACACCCACGCCTCTTTCCAGTGCGCGCCAACGCCAGGCTCAAACTGGTTTGCGGTTGGGCTGTACTGCACGCAGTAGCCGCTGTACGGGAAAGGCTTACATTCGTAGGTCTTACCGTCTTTTGGCTGTAGTACCACGGTGCCTGCTTTGTACGAGGCGATATTCTCCGGGAAGGTAAAGTCGTGGTGGCCGGTGCTGTCCGCAGCCGCATCGCTTTCCAGCATCAGGTTCAGCACGTCCTGGGCGAACATCGTGCCGTCTTTATTGGTCGCGTAGTATTTCAGCATATGGTGTCCCGCCGTCACGTCAGTCAGCGTCATGGTCACGTCCTGATTGACGTTGTTCATGTCCTGCTTCAGGTAACCTTTTTCCGCACCGTGGTGGTTCATCACGTGTGCTTCAAAATTAACGTCACCCTGTGTGTTGACGTGGAAGGTGACGGTCGCGTTGCCATGTTCGATTTTGCTGTATTGCAGATCGGAAACGGCGATGGTCTCGCTCACCTGCGCTTTTTGCTCTTCATAGGAGATGGCAACGGATTTCAGCGTGCTGCCCTCTTTCACGAATACGCTGTTGGCGCCGTGAACCGGGCTGATGTCACCGGCTTCATCTTTAACACCGACGCGGACATCGCTCTGAGCGGTGTTGATCTTCTGCGCCAGATCGTAAGACCACTGGTTAGCGTCGCCTTGTTCAGCAGAGCCGATGGTCATTTCGGTACGCATGGCGGTCACTTCACCGTTGGCGTCGAAGAAGCGTGCGATAACCTTATCGCCCACGTTCAGGTTATTACCGGCAATCTGGCCGCTCAGGGTTTTGCTCCATTCGGAAACGATCGCAGGCGTTTCGTCCGGGGTTACGTTGCCACCATTCCCGAAATCAACGTCAATGGCCTGATAAAAGCTATTTGAGGTGTCCGCAATTTCCCACACGCCGTAAATAACCTGGTAGCCCGTACGCGCAGGAACATTGCAAGTCATAGATTTTGTTACGGCTGGTGCCTGACTATTTCCGTTGATCGTACAGAATGGAGTTAATTCAAATTGATCGCGAGTCAGCGGCTTATTTGGATCCCAATTTTGTTTGGTGATGTAATAGCGCCAGTTAGTGGTTTTATGCGGTGCAGTATGATGCCAGACGAACTCATGCGGGCCTGCTGTTATCGGGTTTTTGGTCCAGGCATTCTGGCTTTGCTTATCCAGCTGAGAATACTGGGAAATACCTGCACTGGCGAGCTGGCCGTCCGGCGGCATAGCGCCGGTCGGGAAACCGGAAGTTTTTTCCACGCTCTGCGGTTCATACTGTACAGCGCCGCAATCAATATTTTGGCCAAGCTTACACATATAGGCGCGGCTGGCTGGTGATTCAATATAGCCGTGAGCAAATGCCGACGATGCAACGGTCACTGTCGCGAGGGCAAGTGCAATTTTTGAAAGTTTCATTACTCATCCATTATTAGAGAATATTACCGGGTGGAGAAGCTTAATAATGGACGGTGCGATTTGTCATTTTATATGGAGAGTAAAAATAGTCGAAATAAAAAGGACAGCTAAGCTGCCCTTTCTTAATTGAATTGAATTAGCGACGTACGGCAATCGCTTCAATTTCAATTTTCACGTCTTTTGGCAGACGCGCCACTTCCACGCAAGAGCGAGCCGGGAAGGTCGCGTTGTGCTCGGTGAAGAACGCTTCGTAAGTGGCGTTAACGGTCGCGAAATCATTCAGATCTTTCACGAACACGGTGGTTTTGACGATATCGCCCACTTTCAGACCGGCAGATTCCACGATCGCCTGCACGTTTTCCAGCGACTGACGCGCCTGCGCCGCTACGTCGGCTGGCACTTCACCGGTTTTTGGGTTCACCGGGATCTGACCAGAAGTGATGATCATGCTGCCCAGATCAACGCCCTGAACGTATGGGCCGATAGCCGCTGGTGCATTTTCCGTCGCGAGTACTTTGCTCATTTTTTCTCCAGAATTACAGCGTTAAGAATGTTCCCGGCCATTATAACAGCCGGGATTTCATTACCAACCTCAATTAGTTGGCCAGCACCACATAATGAGAAAACTCTTTTTCGCAGTATTTGCATTTGAGTGCGATGTCATTGGCGCGTTTTTTCACTGCGAAACTGGAGGAAACCGGCTCAGCATGACTGATGCAGTTGCTGTTCGGGCAGACCAGCACGCTTTCGATGCGATCCGGCAGGCTTGGGCGGGATTTGCCCACCACGTCGTAATCGTCGATGCGGTTAACCGTGGCGTCCGGCGCGTACAGCGACAGCTGGTTAACCTGCTCGTCGGTCAGGAAGGTGTTCTCGATTTTGATCAGGTCTTTACGGCCCATTTCGCCCGACGGCAGGTTCAGGCCGATGGTGATGCGCTGGTCCGTTTCGGTCAGTTTGAACAGCGTCAGCAGCTTAAAGCCCACCTGCGCAGGGATGTGGTCAATCACGGTGCCACGCTTGATGGCTTCAACCTGGAGTTTGTTATCGTGTGTCATGGTCGTCTCCCCTTACAGAGCTAATTCGCGATTCAGAACCAGTGCCAGTAACGCCTGGCGAGCGAAGATGCCGTTTCCGGCCTGCTGGAAGTACCAGGCGTGCGGCGTTTTGTCCACGTCTGTGGTGATCTCATCGATGCGCGGCAGCGGGTGCAGCACCTTCATATTGTCACGCGCGCCTTCAAGGTCGCTGGCGCGCAGCACGAACTGCGCCTTCACGTTGGCGTACTCGGACGGATCCAGACGCTCTTTCTGCACGCGGGTCATGTAGAGAATATCCACGTTGCCCATCACCTCTTCGATACTGGCGTGCAGGCTCCACGCGATGCCTTTCTCGTCCAGCATGTCGAGAATGTACTGCGGCATCGCCAGCGCGTCCGGCGCGATAAAGAAGAAGCGGTTGCCGTTAAATTTCGCCAGCGCCTGGGTCAGGGAGTGGACGGTGCGGCCATATTTCAGGTCGCCGACCATGGCGATGTTCAGGTTCTCAAGCGTGCCCTGCGTCTCCTGAATGGTGAACAGATCCAGCAGGGTCTGCGTCGGATGCTGGTTGGCGCCGTCACCGGCGTTCAGTACCGGAATGCCGCCGGAAAACTCGGTCGCCAGACGCGCCGCGCCCTCCTGCGGGTGGCGCATCACAATCGCGTCAACGTAGGTACTGATAACCGAAATGGTATCCGCCAGGGTCTCGCCTTTTTTGCCCAGCGACGTGTTGCTGCTGTCCGAGAAGCCCACCACGCTCGCGCCCAGACGGTGCATGGAGGTTTCGAAGGAGAGGCGGGTGCGGGTCGAGGCTTCGAAGAAGCAGCTTGCAATCACCTTGTGCTTCAACAGCTCCGGTTGCGGATTGGCCTTCAGTTTTGCCGCGGTTTCCAGAACCAGTTCCAGCTCTTCGCGGCTGAGGTCGTTTATGGAAATGATGTGTTTTTGATAAAGCGGATTCATGTTTATCTCCTGACGCCGGGCAAAAAAAAGCCCCTCAAATGAGGGGCTCTGGGAATAGGTTTAGCAACGGGAAGAAAAACGGCAGGCCAGCGTCTGATTTCAGACGCGGTAAGACGTTATGTCGTACACGCTTGACCATGCTTCCTCCCGGCAAATTGTCGGGCATTATACGCAGCTCGCTTTTGGGATCAAGCGATTTAATGCACGCTTTACTCAATGCAAACGGTTCTTTGTGAATATTAATGCGTTCTGAGTAAATAATTAATTTGCTTATGCACCAGCGCGGTGCGCTTCACTACGCGGGGCGCGACCCAGACAATACTGCTCCCGGCCACTACACCTAAAATTTCCGGTAACTGGTGATAATCCAGAATACGCGCCACCGCGCGGCCATATCCGGCGACGGTATGGATAAGGATAAATTCGCTGTTGTGCTCCACGCTCACCACCATTTCAGAGACCGTACGCGCCGCGTCGGGGGCCGGGCGCAGCTGGGGATTCAGCGAATAAATCTTTAGCCCTTTGGCATTGCGAATTTTTATGACACCAAGCAACTTGAGCAGACGTGAAACGGTGGACTGGCTGATGGTCTCAAAACCACGCTCCTGTAAGTCACGGCGGATCTCTTCCTGGGAGAGATAGCTCTTTTCCGCGATCAGACGCTGGCAGACCGTTAGCTGTAGTTGCTCTTTGGGAGAGTACTCTTCGTAATCCATCATAGTTCCCATATCAGTTCCCGAAATAACCGGTGGCACCGCACCGATCCGTAGGCCGGATAAGCGCAGCGCCATCCGGCAAATCACAACAAAGCGCCCAGGCTTAACGCCACCATAATCACCACCGTTAAAATCCCCAGCAGCGGCGCGACCCATTTCAGATAACGCACGTAGGGCACGCGGGCGATAGCCAGCCCGCCCATCACGACGGCAGAGGTGGGAGTGATCAGGTTGACGATGCCGGACGCCGACTGGTAAGCCGTAACCACCAGGTCGCGGTTGACGTTAGCGAAATCGGCAAGGGGCGCCATGATCGGCATCGTCAGAACGGCCAGGCCGGACGAAGAAGGCACAAGAAACGACAGCACCACTTCCAGCCAGTACATCACGTTGATGAACGCCACCGTCGACAATCCGGTGACCATTCCCTCGGCGCTGTGCAAAATGGTGTGGGTAATCATGCCCTTATCCATGATCACTACGATACCGCGCGCGATGCCGATTATCAGCGCGACGCCCAGCAAATCTCGCGCGCCGTTGATAAAGGTTGAGGTCAGCTCCTCTTCGCTCATGCGGGCGATCAGCCCGACGATAATGGCACTGGCGAGGAACACCGCCGAAATCTCCGCCATCCACCAGCCCAGCACCGCCACGCCGTAGATCATCACCGCGAAGGCGAGGGCGAAGATCACCAGGATGAGTTTGCGCACCGGGGTAAATTCCAGCGACTGCTCCCCCTTGTTACCGAGAAAGTGGGCGCGATTTTCTTCCTGCTTATCCGCCACGATCGACAGCGACGGATCCTTGCGCACCTTGCGGGCGTAGCGCATTACCCACGCCACGCAGATGATCCAGCCGATCACCAGCAGCGCGATGCGTAGCATGATGCCGTTGGTGAAGGGGATCCCGGCGGCGTTGGCGGCGATCACCGTGGCGAACGGGTTGATGGTGGAGCCGAGCGTGCCGATCCCCGCGCCGAGCAGCACGGTAGAGGCCGCAACCACCGGATCGAACCGCGCTGCCAGCATCACCGGCACCAGTAAGGTATAGAAGGGTAGCGACTCTTCGGCCATGCCGTAAATCGTGCCGCCTGCGGCAAACAGCGCCATCAGGATCGGGATCATCCACTCTTCGCGGCCGCGCAGTCGGGTGGTGACGCGCTCGATCCCGGCGTCTATCGCCCCGGTTTTAGTGACGATCCCGAGGAATCCCCCGATGATCAGAATAAACAGCGCCACGTCGATCGCCCCGGCCTGGCCGGACTCCGGATCGTACAGCCCGGCAATCGGCGCCATCAGCACGGAGACGAGCCCCTGCGGGTGCGCTGCCACGTGCGCGTAAGTGCCAGCAACCGGCACTTCTTTGCCGAGCGCCTCGTTCATCGCCATATGGTACTGCCCGGCCGGAACAATCCACGTCAGCACGGCAACCACGGCAATCAGAAAAAAGAGAATGGTATAAGCGGAGGGAAATTTGAACTTGCCCATGATGTTCTCCTGAGCCCGGCGCACCCCGCGGCGCGCCGGGCGGTGATTAGTCGCCGAGTGTCGCCACCATGACCGCTTTAATGGTGTGCATGCGGTTCTCTGCTTCGTCGAAGACGATGGAGTTCGGGGATTCAAAGACCTCCTCCGTCACCTCCAGCCCCTTCAGGCCGTACGCCATCTCGATTTCGCGGCCCACTTTGGTATGTTCGTTGTGGAATGCCGGCAGGCAGTGCATGAACTTGACGTTCGGATTACCGGTGGCCTTCATCACGTCCGCATTAATCTGATACGGCTTCATCAGGCTAACGCGCTCGGCCCACGCCTCCTTCGGCTCGCCCATGGAAACCCACACGTCGGTGTAGAGGAAATCGGTGCCCTGCACGCCTTCTTCCACATCGTCGGTGAGGGTGATGCGCGCGCCGGTCTCTTTGGCAATGGCGCGGCACTGCTCAACCAGCCCGGCCTCCGGCCAGAAGGATTTCGGCGCCACAAGGCGGATATCCATCCCCATTTTGGCCGCGCCGACCATCAGCGAATTACCCATGTTGTTGCGCGCGTCGCCGAGGTAGGCAAAGCTCAGCTCCGGCAGGGTTTTGCCCGGAGAGTGCTCCAGCATGGTCATCAGGTCGGCAAGGATTTGCGTCGGGTGGAACTCGTCGGTCAGGCCGTTCCACACCGGCACTCCCGCGTATTCGCCCAGCTCCTCAACGATGGCCTGGCCGTAGCCGCGGTACTCGATGCCGTCATACATGCGGCCCAGCACGCGCGCGGTGTCCTTCATCGACTCTTTGTGGCCAATCTGCGAGCCGCTTGGGCCGAGGTAGGTGACCTGCGCGCCCTGGTCGAACGCGCCCACTTCAAAGGCGCAGCGGGTGCGGGTGGAGGTTTTTTCAAAGATCAGGGCGATGTTTTTCCCGACCAGGGTTTGCTTTTCGCGCCCGGCTTTTTTGGCCGCCTTCAGCTCGATGGCGAGGTCGATCAGGTACTGGATCTCCGCCGGGGTGTAGTCCAGCAGTTTCAGGAAGTTGCGGTTTTTCAGGTTGATGGTCATGGGTAAATCCTTTTTAAAATTAATGTCTAAGACCTTACCCCTCACCCCAGCCCTCTCCCCAAAGGGGAGAGGGTGTAATCGTCCCCTCTCCCCTTTGGGGAGAGGGTTAGGGTGAGGGGAAATGGGTGCTCAGTTACGAATCAACGTGCCTTTCTCGCCCGCCAGGATCTCCGCGCCGTCGGCCAGCGCGCCGATCCCGGCAATGCCGTTGCAGGCTTCAACAAACTCGCGGCAGGCGGCCACTTTTGGCCCCATCGATCCGGCGTCGAACTGCATGCCTCTGAGCAGTTCCGGCGTGACCTGCGCCAGCGGGCGCTGGGTCGGCTTGCTCCAGTCGAGGTACACTGCGTCGGCATCGGTGAGGATCAGCAGGGCATCGGCCTCGATCTGCCGCGCCAGCAGAGCGGCGGAGAGGTCTTTGTCGATCACCGCCTCAATGCCGCGATAACCGTTGGCGTTTTCCACCACCGGCACGCCGCCGCCGCCGTTGCAGATGACCAGGTGGTCGCGCTGAATAAGCGCCGTAATGGCGTCGCTCTCCACGATGCGCTTCGGCTGCGGAGAGGGCACAACGCGGCGGAAATAGGCCCCGTCGGCCTTGAACACCCAGCCTTTTTCCGCGGCCAGTGCTTTCGCCTGGGCTTCGCCATAGACCGGGCCGATGTACTTGGTCGGGTTGCTGAACGCCGGGTCGGCGGCGTCCACTTCCACCTGCGTGAGCAGGACGCTCACCTCGCGCTGGGGCAGATTGTTTTTCAGCGCCTGCTGGAGCATGTAGCCGATCATTCCCTGGCTTTCTGCACCAAGGACGTCCAGCGGGTAGGGGGTGACTTTGTCGTAGGCGCTGTTTTGCAGCGCCAGCAGCCCGACCTGCGGGCCGTTGCCGTGCACCAGCACCACGCGCCATTGCTCCGTTAAGCCTGCGATGGTGCGGGCGGCCTGCTCGATGTTCTGACGCTGGATGTCCGCTTCCAGCGGCTCGCCGCGCTTGAGCAGCGCGTTGCCGCCAAGGGCCACAACCAGAGTGGGTTTTCGTTCCATGATGGCTCCTTTAAATTCCGTCGCGTTCCAGTGGGCAGCTCATGCAGCGCGCGCCGCCGCGACCGCGCCCCAGCTCGTCGCCCGGGATCGGCAGCACGGTGATGCCCGCCTTGTCGTATTTCTCGTTGGTCCAGACGTTGCGCTCGTAGCCGATCACCACGCCCGGACGGATGGTCAGGACGTTGTTGGCGTCGTTCCACTGCTCGCGTTCGGCTTCAAAGGCATCGCCGCCGGTGGTGATCAGGCGCACCTGGTTAATGCCGAGGGCTTTTTCGATGGCGTGCAGCAGGTCGGTTTCCTGGGTACGCAGCAGGCCGCCGCGTCCGTCCGGGGTGAGCGTCCAGCACTGGGCGTCCTTGCGCACCACTTCCGGGTAAACGGAGAAAGTGTCCACGTCGATGTGGGTCATCACGGTGTCGAGGTGCATGCAGGAGCGATGTTTCGGCAGCTCAACGGCGATCACGCGCTCGGCCTGACGATGTTTAAACAGGCTGTTGGCGAGGAACTCCACGCCCTGCGGCGTCGTGCGCTCTGACATGCCGATCAATACCGCCCCGCGGCCAATCACTAATACGTCGCCGCCTTCCAGGGTGGCGTGGTCGTAATTAATATTCTCGTCGCCGAAATACTTAATAAACTCGCCATCGGCAAATGCGGGGTGCCAGCGATATATTGCGCGCAGATTATTGGTTTCGCGCTGACGGGCGGGTTTCGCCATCGGATTAATGGAGACGCCGTTATATATCCAGCAGGAGGTATCGCGGGTAAATAAGTGGTTCGGCAGCGGCTTCATAATAAAATCATTCGCCGTGTGGGTATCGACCACCATATTTTTAATGGCCGCCGGAATTTCACCGTAGGTTAATCCGCCGCTTAATCTGCGCGCCAGTTCCCGGTGCGGCATATCCGCCAGCCAGCCGCGCACGTCGGCGGCAAAGGTTGGTCCCAGGCGATAGTCGGAGATTTGTGTTTCAAGAAGCCAGGCTTTTGCTTCGGCAATATCAAGCGTTTGCGTAAGAAGGTCGGTCAATAGAAGGACTTCCACACCCTGCTCGCGCAGCGTGTTTGCGAAGATATCATGCTCCTCTCCCGCCCGCTCAACCGAGAGCACGTCATCAAATAACAACTCCTGACAATTCGATGGCGTTAAACGTTTAAGACTTAAATTAGGACGGTGCAGCATAACGCTACGCAATTGACCAATTTCAGAACCGACGTAATGCTTTTCCATAATTATTCCTTTAACTGTTTTTCAGAATAAAAAGGGCATGCGCCATGTGATGTGTTTAATTTCATGGCGGCTAAGCTCAATTGATTTCGTGATTCATAGTAGGCGCTTAAATAATGGTTATTGTGACGCTGCTCACGCGAAAACCGATATTGAGCAGTTTATTTTCATTTGCATGATTCGTATCAGATAATGATTAATTTCATATTATTACGGGATGAATAGCTAAGCAGGAACGGGTGGCAATATTTGAGGTTGTTATTGTTTTGTAGAATTACATGTTTTGAAATATTTAGTTATGCTGTTGATTTTAATGAATAAAATTTTTCCTCGAGAATAGCTATGCAATAATGATAGTTAACTATTTTTCACTTAAGAGAAATCGATAAATAATTATGGATTTTTAAAGGAAATAACCGAAGTGATAAAGTGTGATGCAACAACAGGTTTTGTGAGTTACGTTTTAAATTCAGCGAGTTAGATAAGTTGCGTAAAGCTTAGGAAATGAGGTTATGCATAACGACTGCATAAATGCCTTTATGTAATTAACAGTGAATTAACACATTTTCCGATAAACATGCGCTGGCGCAAATCTTGTCTAAAAAGGGCTGGTATGGGAGAGGCGATTCTCGTATAAAAGATAAAAATGAAACAATGTTTTAATTTGAGGGTTGTATCATGATTATTGGCAATATTCATCATCTCCAGTCCTGGCTACCAGAAGAGCTGCGCCAGGCCATTGAGCACGTCAAGGCCCACGTCACCGACGCGACGCCGACCGGCAAGCACGACATCAGCGGCAACAGCCTGTTTTATCTGGTATCGGAGGACATGACCCAGCCGTTCGCCGAGCGTCGCGCTGAATACCATGCACGTTACCTGGATATTCAGATTGTGCTGAAGGGGCAGGAAGGGATGACCTTCAGCACCCTGCCGCACGGCACGCCGGACACCGACTGGCTGGCGGACAAAGACATCGCGTTCCTGCCCGAAGGCGAGCAGGAGAAAACCGTGGTGCTGAGCGAAGGGGATTTCGTGGTGTTCTGGCCGGGCGAAGTGCATAAGCCGCTGTGCGCGGTGGGGGCGCCTGCTAAGGTCAGGAAAGTGGTTGTTAAGATGCTGGTGGAGTAACCCTTACCCCTCACCCTAACCCTCTCCCCAAAGGGGAGAGGGGACTTTACCACCCTCGCCCCTTTGGGGAGAGGGCCGGGGTGAGGGGTTAGCGGACAATATGTGATCCAGCTTAAACTTCCCGCACTCCCTCCTCATCTCCCATTTACCTGCGCTTTTTCTCCGTCATAGTATGATCGTTAAATTAATGAACACTGTTCTATAATGTAGAACAAAATGATTCAGCAAGGAGATCACATGCCGCAGTCCGCGTTGTTCACGGGTATCATTCCCCCTGTCTCCACCATCTTTACCGCCGATGGCCAGCTTGATAAACCGGGCACCGCCGCGCTGATCGACGATCTGATCGCGGCAGGCGTTGACGGCCTGTTCTTCCTGGGCAGCGGCGGCGAGTTCTCCCAGCTCAGCGCCGAAGAGCGTAAAATCATTGCCCGGTTTGCGATCGATCATGTCGATCGTCGTGTGCCGGTCCTGATCGGCACCGGCGGCACCAACGCCCGGGAAACCATTGAACTGAGCCAGCACGCCCAGCAGGCGGGCGCGGACGGCATCGTGGTGATCAACCCTTACTACTGGAAAGTGTCGGAAGCGAACCTGATCCGCTACTTCGAACAGGTCGCCGACAGCGTCACGCTGCCGGTGATGCTCTATAACTTCCCGGCGCTGACCGGGCAGGATCTGACCCCGGCGCTGGTGAAAACCCTCGCCGACTCGCGCAGTAACATCGTCGGCATCAAAGACACCATCGACTCCGTCGCCCACCTGCGCAGCATGATCCACACCGTTAAAGCGGCCCATCCACACTTCACCGTGCTCTGCGGCTACGACGATCATCTGTTCAATACCCTGCTGCTCGGCGGTGACGGGGCGATCTCGGCCAGCGGTAACTTTGCTCCGCAGGTGTCGGTAAATCTTCTGAAAGCCTGGCGGGATAAAGACGTGGCGAAAGCGGCTGAGTATCATCAGACCCTGCTGCAAATCCCGCAGATGTATCAGCTGGATACGCCGTTTGTGAACGTCATTAAAGAGGCGATCGTGCTCTGCGGTCGTCCAATTTCTACGCACGTCCTGCCACCAGCCTCGCCGCTGGACGAGCCGCGTAAGGCGCAGCTGAAAACCCTGCTACAACAGCTCAAGCTCTGCTGAGCCGGACGATAACGATGACCATTGAGAAAATTTTCACCCCACAGGACGACGCGTTTTATGCGGTGATCACCCACGCGGCGGGGCCGCAGGGCGCGCTGCCGCTGACTCCGCAGATGCTGATGGAATCCCCCAGCGGCAACCTGTTCGGCATGACGCAGAACGCCGGGATGGGCTGGGACGCCAACAAGCTGACCGGCAAAGAGGTGCTGATTATCGGTACTCAGGGCGGTATCCGCGCCGGAGACGGACGCCCGGTTGCGCTGGGCTACCACACCGGACACTGGGAAATCGGCATGCAGATGCAGGCGGCGGCGAAGGAGATCACACGCAACGGGGGGATCCCGTTCGCGGCCTTCGTCAGCGATCCGTGTGACGGGCGCTCGCAGGGCACGCACGGCATGTTCGACTCCCTGCCGTATCGTAACGACGCGGCGATCGTGTTTCGTCGTCTTATCCGCTCTCTTCCGACGCGGCGGGCGGTGATCGGCGTGGCAACCTGCGATAAAGGGCTGCCCGCCACCATGATTGCGCTGGCCGCGATGCACGACCTGCCGACCATTCTGGTGCCAGGCGGAGCGACGCTGCCGCCGACCGTAGGGGAAGATGCGGGCAAGGTGCAGACCATCGGCGCGCGCTTCGCCAACCATGAACTCTCCTTGCAGGAGGCCGCCGAGCTGGGCTGCCGCGCCTGCGCGTCGCCGGGCGGTGGGTGTCAGTTCCTCGGCACGGCGGGCACCTCGCAGGTGGTCGCCGAAGCGCTGGGTCTGGCGTTGCCGCACTCCGCGCTGGCCCCGTCCGGACAGGCGGTGTGGCTGGAGA